>Ga0180434_10005703_pt1 | contig 14572 bp, 11 predicted proteins | sample SS_ome_7_FD_132453 | JGI IMG/M metagenome (GOLD analysis project Ga0180434, IMG submission 132453) | Hypersaline lake sediment archaeal communities from the Salton Sea, California, USA - SS_1_D_2 metaG | ecosystem: Environmental > Aquatic > Non-marine Saline and Alkaline > Hypersaline >... | reverse complement strand
TTGCTTTGAATATCGCCGACGAGCTTTTCAGTGAACGTGCTGAGAGGCGGAAGATGCAACAGGAAATTGAATCGGCAACGCATAGGATGCGGCGAAAGCTGGAGGAGATAGTCCCTTGATAATGTGTGTTTTACGCACTTGATATCTTCTCCCCGACCGAACTGTAGTCCTCCATGTCTTACATGTGGAAGTGCTCTCCCTGTGCATGTGTAGTGCGGTTTCGCCTAGACGCGTCAGCCGCAGGGGAGGTGCTGGCAAATGCTTGAGACAATTCTGATAGTCGTTGGCAGTCTTGTAGTCGGGATGCTGCTTTTTCTTCTGGGCTGGTATGCTCGTAAGCGGGCTAGTGAAAGCAAGCTGATGAGTACCGAGAATCTGGCCGAGAAGATAATCTCCGAGGCAAAAAAAGAGGCCGAAACGCACAAGCGCGAGGCCGTACTCGAGGCCAAGGACCAGTGGTACAAGGCCAAGGAAAACTTCGAGCGCGAGACCCAGTCCAGGAAAGCTGAACTCAGTAAGCTGGAGAGGAGGTTTTCGGAAAGGGAGGCCAACCTCAACCGCAAGGTGGACATCCTCGACAAGAAGGAAGCGGACATCAAGAGGCGCGAGAAGGACGTTGTGGGACGGGACCGCGCCCTGGCCGAGAAGGAACAGGAACTCACCCGGAAGATCGATGAGGAGAATAAGCGGCTGGAGCGTATCGCCGGGATGACGTCGGATGAGGCGAAAAAACTGCTCATATCGAACCTTGAGGACGAGGCGAGACATGAGGCGGCCCAATCGATTCGACGAATCAGGGAAGAGGCACAACGCAAGGCTGAGCGCGAGGCCAAGGAGGTACTCACTCTGGCCATCCAGCGATGTGCCGCCGATCATGTCGTGGAATCGACCGTGTCTGTGGTGTCTCTGCCGAACGAGGAGATGAAAGGGCGCATCATCGGGAGAGAGGGCAGGAACATAAGGTCTTTCGAGCTTTCCACCGGGATAGACGTAATAATAGATGATACTCCCGAAGCGGTTATCCTGTCCGGATTCGATCCAATAAGGCGTGAGATCGCCAAGGTCTCATTGGAACGGCTTGTGGCCGACGGGCGAATCCATCCCGCGAGGATTGAGGAAGTGGTTGCCAAGGTGCAGGCGGAGATGGATGAGAACATAAGGGAGACGGGGGAGCAGGTATCACTGGACGTCGGGGTGCACGGGCTCCACCCCGAGTTGATAAAGCTGCTGGGCAGGCTTCAGTACAGAACCAGCTACGGCCAGAATGTGCTTCAGCACAGCAAGGAGGTTGCTCATCTTGCAGGCATAATGGCCGGGGAGCTGGGCTTCGATACCTCGCTAGCAAAGCGGGCCGGGCTTCTTCACGATATCGGGAAGGCGATCGACCATGAGACCGAAGGGACACATACGCAGATCGGATCGGACATGGCCCAGAAATATGGTGAGAACCCCAAGGTCGTTCACGCCATAGGCTACCATCACAGCGATGCGGTGGCCGAGTCGGCGATTTCGGTTCTCGTCCAGGCGGCGGATGCCGTATCCAGCGCAAGACCCGGCGCCAGGCGAGAGACCCTGGAGAGCTATATCAAGCGGCTTGAGAAGCTGGAGAAGATCGCGGACTCCTTCAAGGGCGTGGCCAAAGCCTTCGCCATCCAGGCGGGTCGCGAGATAAGGATCATGGTCGAAAGCGGTGAGATCGGCGACAACCAAGCTGAGGAGCTGGCTCACGAGATCGCCTCCAAGGTTGAAACCGAACTGGAGTATCCCGGGCAGGTGAAGGTTGTGGTCATTCGCGAGACAAGAGCCATAGAATATGCAAAATAGGGGAGATCTCAACGTACTCTTCATTGGGGACATAGTAGGACACCAGGGCCGCAGGGCAGTGGAGAGCCTTCTTCCCGGCCTCCAGCATGAATTCAGCATAGATTTCACGATCGCCAACTGTGAGAACGCGGCAGGCGGCTTCGGTCTGACCAAGAAAGTGGCCGATGAGCTTCTTTCCTTCGGCATAGACGTCCTTACCTCGGGCAATCACATCTGGGATAAGCGGGAAATGGTGCCCTTCCTGGACTCAATGGACATGGTTCTGAGACCTCACAATTATCCCCCCGGCGTTCCGGGTAGGGGCTGTGGAATCTACCGGACCAGGGACGATCTCAAGATCGGTGTAATCAATCTTCAGGGCAGAGTCTTCATGAGGGCGATCGACTGTCCTTTCAGGGTTGCGGACATGTTGTTGGAGCAAATAGCGGATGCCATAACCGTCGTCGATATCCACGCGGAAGCAACCAGTGAGAAAATCGCGATGGGATGGTATCTTGACGGACGGGTGGGGGCTGTCTTGGGGAGCCACACGCACGTGCAGACCGCGGACGAGCGAGTACTTCCCGGCGGGACCGCCTACGTTACGGACGCGGGTATGACCGGAGCATTCGATTCGGTAATCGGAATTGAGAAAGAGGCAATCATAAATAGGTTTCTGACCGGCATACCGAGCCGCTTCAACCAGGCGAAAGATGATGTTAGGCTCTCCGGTGTCGTGATTTCCATCGACGGCAGAAGCCGAAAAGCCGTCGGTATTAGACGGGTGATGCGTCCTATGAAAACGGGGGCTATGTGATGACCGCCAGACTGCTCGAGGGCAAACCGCTGGCCAAGGAGATAGAAAGGGAAGTGACCGAAGAGGCGGCCGCGCTTAGAGCCGAAGGTATCACACCGAACCTTACGGTTGTCCTGGTCGGTGAAGACCCTGCGTCGAAGGTGTATGTGAGCAGCAAGGAAAAGGCCTGTAAAAGGGTGGGTATAGACTCCACCACCCTGAAATTGCCGGCCTCCCTGTCCCAGAGCGATCTCCTGGGCCTCGTCGGCGAGCTCAACCGGAACAGGGCTGTGCACGGGATTCTTGTACAGCTGCCGCTGCCTGAGGCCATCGACGCCAATGCCGTCTTGTGTGCGGTAAATCCGGCCAAAGACGTCGACGGCTTCGTTCCCGAGAACATGGGGAAGCTTCTGCTCGGGGTCCCCTACACCGTGGCTTGCACGCCGGCCGGCATCGTGAGAATGCTCGACTATTATGAGGTCCCCCTCGATGGATCGGATGTAGTGATAATCGGCAGGAGCAATATAGTGGGCAAGCCCCTGGCCGCGCTTCTTGTGCAAAAGGCCCGAGGCAGGAATTGTACTGTGACTATCTGTCATTCCAGGACCGCAGATATCACCGGGCATACGCTGAAGGCCGACATCGTGGTGGCAGCGCTGGGAAGCCCTGCTTTTCTCAAGGCCGACATGGTGCGCGACGGGTGTTCGGTTGTGGATGTGGGCATGAACAGGGTCGAAGATTCCAGTGCCAAGAGGGGCTACAGGCTCGTAGGAGACGCCGATTTCGATGCCCTTGTAGACAAGGCCGCCTTCATAACGCCTGTCCCCGGCGGCGTCGGTCCTTTGACGGTGAGTATGCTGCTCAAGAATACGATCAAGGTAGCCAGGTGCTGCGGATGCCAGGAATAGAGGGAGCGGTTCCCGACGAAAAGGTCTACAGCGTAGCAGAGTTGACCTCCCTTCTCAAGAGTTTGGTGGAACGCCAGTTCCCAGCGCTCTGGATAGTCGGTGAGATATCGAATTGCACCGCCCACTCTTCCGGCCACACCTACTTCACGCTGAAAGATGAGGCTGCCCAAATTAGGTGCGTGCTTTTCAGCGGGGCGGCCAAGCGTGTAAGAGTGAGGCCTGAAAACGGGCTGAAGATGTATGCCCTGGGCCGGCTGACAGTCTATGAACGGCAGGGGCAGTACGAACTCATAGTCACCAACCTGCTGCCTGTGGGCCGAGGGGAGCTATATGCCGCATTCGCTAAACTCAAGGATAGACTTGCGAAGGAAGGTCTGTTTGACGAGGCCCGCAAGAAGGACCTCCCGAGGTTCCCTTCGAGGATAGCGGTGGTAACCTCGCCCACCGGCGCTGCCGTGAGAGACGTGATAAGGGTGGCCCGGCGCATACATGCAGGTGTTGAACTGGTCATATACCCGGTGAGGGTTCAGGGTGAGGGGGCCGGGGAAGAGATCGCGGAAGCGATACGCTTTCTCAATACACAGAAAGGCTTCGATGTAATATTATTGGCCAGAGGCGGGGGATCTATCGAAGATCTGTGGGCTTTTAACGAGGAGATCGTGGGCAGGGCGATAGCCGCCTCCGAGATCCCGATTGTCTCTGCCGTTGGACACGAGATCGACTTTACGATATCCGACTTCGCTGCTGATGCGCGGGTCCCCACTCCATCAGCCGCCCCCACAGTTGTACTTGCGGATTACGTGGACGCGGCAGGCCGGCTGGAGGGCCTGATCAGGAGAGCCGGGACCTCAGTGGCGGGCAGGGTGGAGAAGAGCAAGGGATTCATTGAGAGTCTTAGCACCCATTATGGTATGAGGGTCATGAGGGACCGTGTGACAGCGGGCCTGCGTGACCTGGATGAAGCCCTGGCTGGAGCCCGCAAAACTGTAGAGGGTCGTATTGAGTCGGGACGGGCGAGGCTGGCCGGGCTGAGGGGCAAACTCGAGGCATTAAGCCCGCTTTCCACTCTGGAGAGAGGTTATTCGATTGTATCCCGTGGGGATACCGGTGCAGTGGTTAAGGGGGCGGACCAGATCGGTGTGGGCGACCGGTTGAGTATCAGGTTCTTGAGGGGGGGTGCGGTTTCGAGGGTGGAGAGTACCGAGGAGGGGCAATAAATGGCTGAGATGAGCTTCGAAGAGGCGATGAAACGGATAGAGAAGATCGTGGCGGAGCTGGAAAAGGGCGACCTTCCGCTACAGGAATCGATCGACCGGTTCGAGGAAGCCGTGAAACTGGCTCGCTCCTGTCAGGAGAAGCTGGAAAAGGCTGAGGCCAGGATAAGCAAACTGGTGAAGATGGGGGAATCGGGTTTTACACTTGAACCGCTGGACGAATCAGGAGACAATTAACACGCTATCATGAGCAAGACCGAAAGTTTCGATCTTAAGAGGTATCTGGAGGCCGGCAGGAAGGGAATCGAGGCGGCCCTGGACGAGTATCTCCCGCCCGAGGACACGTATCCGGAGAACCTGCACAAGGCCATAAGATACAGCGTCTTCAGCGGCGGCAAACGTTTCAGGCCCATACTGTGCCGGGCATGCTTCCGCGCCTGCGGGGGAGAGGGTACATCCATCATGCCTGTGGCGTGCGCCATAGAGTTGGTGCATACCTATTCGCTTATCCACGACGACCTGCCGTGTATGGACGATGACGATCTCAGGAGGGGCAAGCCGACCAACCACAAGGTCTTCGGCGAAGCCATGGCGGTGCTGGCAGGAGATGCCCTTCTCACCCTCGCGATCGATCTCATAGTAAGGGAAGGCGTGAGGGTTCTGGGAAACGAAAGGGCGGTGAGGGTGCTCGAGGATCTCCTGCAAGCGATCGGAAACAAGGGCATGGTCGCCGGCCAGGTGGTTGACATGGAAAGCGAAGGTTCCGGGGCCGGGGCGGAAACCGTCGAGTACATTCACCTGCACAAGACGGCGGCGCTCATGGAGGCATCGGGGCGGTGCGGAGCCATTGTGGCAAGGGCGGGCGAGGTCCTGGTCAAACGTATCTCCGAGTATGGGCTGAAACTTGGACTCGCTTTCCAGATAACCGATGACGTTCTCGACGCCGAGGGCGGTTTTGGGGAACTCAAGGCCGGCGCTTCGCTGGACAAGCGCAAGAATAAAGCCACGTATCCCGCCGTCTATGGGCTTCAGAGATCGAAACAGATTGCGGCGGGTTTCATCGCTGAGGCCAAGGATTCTGTTGCGGACCTGGGGCCCGGTGCTCTACCCTTGTTATCGATGGCCGATCTTGTTATCAAGAGGTCTCACTGAGGGGAGCGGACACAACGTCTTTGCTTGACGGCATAGAAGGTCCTGAGGATCTCAAGGGACTCTCCCAAGAGGATCTCTGCAATCTCGCCGGGGAGATAAGGGAGAAGATCATCTCGGTCGTTTCCAAGACCGGCGGCCACCTTGCACCGAGCCTGGGGGTTGTGGAGCTCACGCTCGCCCTTCACTATTGCTTCGACTCGCCCGAGGACAAGATAGTCTGGGACGTGGGACACCAGGCTTACGCCCATAAGATACTCACCGGGCGGAGAGAAGCCTTCGAGCACTTGAGAATGAAGGGCGGTATAAGCGGTTTTCCAAGGATTGATGAGAGCCCGCACGATGCTTTTGGGACGGGGCACGCCAGCACCTCCATATCAGCGGCCCTTGGACTGGCCTGCGCCAGGGACATAACCGGGAAGGCCTACCATGTGGTTGCCGTAATAGGAGACGGTGCCCTGACCGGTGGGCTTGCTTTCGAAGGACTGAATCAGGCGGGGCACCTCAAAAAGGACATGGTGGTAATCCTGAATGAGAACAAGATGTCCATATCCAGAAATGTGGGTGCGCTCTCGCAGTACCTTACCAGGTTGATCTCCGCACCCGTTTATAGGAGGTTCGAGGCGGATGTCTACGAGCTCCTGGGCAAGTTCCCCACAGTCGGGGGAAAGGCACGGACACTCGGAGGTCGTATAAAGGAGAGCCTTAAGAACCTTGTCGTACCGGGCATCCTGTTCGAGGAATTGGGTTTCCGGTACTACGGGCCGGTGGACGGTCATGACATAGAGCAGCTGGTTCACGTCTTAGACCATATAAAGAACTTCAAGGGGCCGCAGCTGGTGCACGTAGTTACCAAGAAGGGAAAGGGCTATGCCTACGCCGAGCGAGACGCAAGCAAGTTTCACGGCATCGGCTCTTTCGACAAGAAGACGGGCATCAAGGAGAAGACCTCGGACTTCCCGTCCTATACACAGGTTTTCGGCAAGGCGATTACGGAGCTCGCCGCCGGCCGGAAAGATCTGGTGGCGGTAACCGCGGCCATGCCCGACGGCACCGGGCTAACCATGTTCAGAAACCGGTTTCCGGAGAGGTTCTATGACGTCGGCATTGCCGAGCAGCATGCCGTCACCTTTAGCGCGGGTCTCGCGAGGGCGGGGGTAAAGCCGGTGGTGGCGATCTACTCCACGTTTCTCCAGCGGGCCTACGACCAGATTATACACGATGTAGCGCTTCAGAGGCTGAATGTGTGCTTTGCGGTCGATCGGGGTGGCCTGGTTGGTGAGGATGGGCCGACCCACCATGGCATCCTGGACCTCAGCTACCTCAGAGGCATTCCGAACATGGTGGTCATGGCGCCGAAGGATGAAAACGAGCTGCGCCACATGCTTGCAACCATGGTTTACTATGATGACGGGCCGGTAGCGGTGCGCTATCAGAGAGACTATGGTTATGGGGTGGAACTGGACAGTGAGATGACCCCGCTGGAGATCGGCAGGGCGGAGGTGCTCAACGCGCGGGGTGACGTCGCCTTCTTCGGGATTGGATCGATGGTTCATCCCTGTCTGGAAGCTGCCGCTCAGCTCAAAGAGCAGGGCATTGAATGCCGGGTGGTCAATGCCCGGTTCGTGAAGCCTCTGGATGAGGATGTCCTGGCGAACATAGCCTCTGACGTCAAGCTGGTGGTCACAGTGGAAGAGAACTCAATACATGGCGGGTTCGGGAGCGGCGTCTGTGAGCTGCTCTCGAGCAAAGGGATAACCACTCCGGTCAAGATCATCGGCTTGCCCGACAGGTTCGTCACCCATGATACGAGGGTGGGACTTCTGGCGGATGTGGGTCTGTCGGCCTCATCGATCGCCGACGCGGTGAAGACCGCACTCAGCAGGTCTACCTGATCCATGATCAAGAAATGTGGGATTGTTGCCAACAAGCGTAAGCCGGACATCGGTGGGCTGGTATCCGGCCTGGCATCATGGTTGGAGACCAGAAGCGTCACCGCGCTGGTATGGGACGATCTGGCCGGTGTGCTCGAGCACGGGGCCTTGAGACCGCTCGACCAAGTGGCGGGGCAGAGCGACATCGTGATCGCGCTCGGGGGAGACGGCACGCTCTTGAGGGCGGCCAGAGCTGTGGGGGAGAGGATGATACCGGTGCTGGGGGTGAACGTCGGGAGCCTGGGTTTTCTCACCGAGGTCACCGTCAGTGAGATGTATGAATCGCTTGAGGAAATACTCAGCGGCGGCTTCAGGTATGAAGATCGCATGAACGTGCAGGGAGCTGTCTACAGAAACGGCAAACAGATAGAGAATGTTACCGCCCTCAATGATATTGTGATCAACAAGGGCGCTCTCTCGCGGGTTATCGAGATCAATCTGGCCGTCGATTGCGGCTACGTTACTACGTACACCGCCGATGGCCTGATTATATCTACCCCCACCGGTTCGACAGCCTACTCGCTCTCTGCGGGAGGTCCCATAGTGAATCCAGCCATCGAGGCGATTATAGCCACTCCCATCTGCCCCCATACGCTGGCCGTGAGGCCGATGATCCTGGCTCCCACGCAGGAGCTTAGCGTGGATCTCTGGGCGGGCCACTCGCTGCACGGTGAACCTGAAGTGAAACTTACAGTGGACGGACAGGTTGGTTTTGATCTTCTCTCGGGCGATAGAATCGTGTTTACCAAATCCGAGCAGAAGAGCAGGCTGGTGCTGTCCGGGTACAGGACCTTCTATGAAGTATTGAGCAGCAAACTCAAATGGGGCGACACCAGGCGCAAGTCGTAATCCCCCGGTGAGGTCGGATCACAATGCTTGCCGAACTAAGAGTCGAAGACTACGCCATTATTGAGAAGATCGCGATCACCCTGGCGCCGGGACTGAATGTCCTGACAGGTGAGACAGGGGCGGGAAAGTCCATCATAGTCGGCGCCCTCGGTTATGTGCTCGGAGACAAGGTCTCCGATGAGGTTGTACGCAAGGGCCGGGACACCTGCCGGGTAGAGGCGGTTTTCCGGTTGGGGGAACCCGTGCTGGCGAAGGTGAGATCTTTGCTCCCGGAACTGGAAGCCCCTGATGGCTTGGTGCGGCTTGAGCGCGAAATAACCAGGGGCGGAAGGTCCAAGTCGACGCTGAACGGCAGCCGCGTACCGCTTGCGCTTGTGCGCGAGCTGGGGGATTCGTTGGTGGATTTCCACGGTCAGCACGAGCACCAGCGTTTGCTTGATGCCGGAAGCCACATGGAATTCCTGGATGGGTTCGCGCACTTAGTACCTCTGCGGAACCGCCTGCGCGCGTGCCGGCAGGACCTAGCTGATATCACCAAGCGTATGAAGGACCTGGAACAGGAGATCGATTACGTAGAAAAGCAGGAAGATTTCATACGATATGAAGTCCGGGAAATCGAACGGATGGATTTAAAGGAAAGTGAGGAGGGGGATCTGGACGAAGAGATTTCCCTCCTCGGTCACGCGGAGAAGATAAAGGAGGCCGGAACCGCGGCCATGGATGCGCTCTATGACGGTGACGATGCGGCCATTTTGAATCTCTCCCGGGGAGCGGGGCACCTGAGGAGAATAGGTGCTTTCTCCGATGACCTGGCCGCGCTCGCTGAGAGCCTTGACCAGGCCGAAGTGCAAGTGAAAGAAGTCGCCGAGAGCCTCAGAGATTATCTCGGCAGGATAGATCTCGATCCCGATCGTCTGGAGGATCTCCGGGAGAGGCAGGCGGCGATCGACAGGATCAAGAGGAAGTATGGGAAGAGTATCAGTGAGGTATTAGAACACTTGAAGCATTTGCGCCATAGTCTTGATAACAAAGAAGATCTGAGTGTCGAATTAGAGGAACTTGAGAAGGAAAGGCGGCGGGTGGCCGAGGAGCTGATAAGCCTCGCCCGTGATCTTTCGGCCAAGCGTCATGAAGCATCGAAGCTGCTCGAAGACCTGGTTCAGCCTGCCTTGAAGATGCTGGGACTTGGGGGAGGATGCTTCAGGATTGTTTTCGAAGAACTTGAACAGGGTGATGAGCTGGAGGATGGCGAGGGGGAAAACCTTCTAGTGGGTGAGAACGGCATCGATGCGGCCGAGTTCTTTGTCCGCACAAACAAGGGCGAAGATCTGCTGCCGCTTAGAAGAGTGGCTTCCGGGGGCGAGGTTTCCCGGGTTATGCTGGCCCTGAAGAGCATTCTGGCGGACGCCGACCAGGTGGACACCATGATCTTCGATGAGATCGATTCAGGCATCGGTGGTAGCATGGCGGACGTGGTGGGGGCGAAGCTCAGGGAAGTTGCCGGCTCGCGTCAGGTTGTCTGCATTACCCATCTTCCTCAAATTGCGGCTCCGGCGGATGTCCATCTTGCGGTGGACAAGGTCACTGCGGGTGGGAGGGCGAAGACAGAAGTCAAGAGGGTGGAGGGCGAGGCGAGGGTCGAGGAACTTGTGAGGATGCTTGGAGGCAGGAAGGCGCCTGCCTCGGCGCGTACTCATGCAGAGGAGATACTAAAGAGGGCGGTGCAAAGATGAAAAGGAAGGCCGGCAAGGCATCTGTTTTTCTTGTCGATATGCGTGCGAACAGTGAATCGGGAGTCATCGACAGGCTGCGGAAGGCCATAAGAAAGGCCGGCTTGACCAAGATAGCGTGCGAGGGGGAGCTGGTGGCGGTGAAGATGCATTTCGGCGAGAAGGGATCTACAGCTTACATCAGGACACCTTTTGTCGGAGCGGTAATAGAGGAACTCAAAGCAACAGGTTGTATTCCTTTTCTTACCGATACCAACACTCTCTATGTCGGTTCGCGCTCGAATTCGGTGCGCCATCTTAAGACCGCATACGAGAACGGGTTTGCCTATGCGTCAGTAGGGGCACCCATCGTGATAGCCGACGGGCTTAAAGGCGGCAATCACGAGGAGGTCCCAATTAAGGGCAAGCACTTCACGGAAGTCAAGATCGCCTCGGACATCGCGAGAGCCGATGCCATGGTCGCGCTAAGCCATGTCAAAGGCCATGAGCTGACGGGTTTTGGCGGTGCGATAAAGAACATTGGTATGGGTGGCGGGAGCCGGGCGGGCAAGCTTGCCATGCATTCCGATGTAAGACCCAAGGTCTCGAGGGACCGATGTATAGGATGTGCGAAGTGCATCAGCTGGTGCCCCGCCGGCGCGATATCGCTCGTGCGCAAGAAGGCGGAGATCGATCCAGAGACATGTATCGGCTGTGCGGAGTGCATAGTCGTGTGCCCCGAGCACGCCATCAAGATTCAGTGGAATTGGTCGGGGCCCAGGGTGCAGGAGAAGATGGCCGAGTACGCCGCGGGGCTTGCCGCGACCAAGAAGAAGAAAATGGGTTTCATCAATTTCGTTACGGATGTGTCCCCGCAGTGTGACTGTTACCCTTTCTCGGATGCTCCCATTGTGCCGAACGCGGGCATACTCCTTTCGCTGGACCCCGTGGCCGTCGACAAGGCCTCGGTGGACCTCATCAACAAGCAGCCGGGGATAGAGGGTTCCGCCCTCAAGGTCCGCCACAAGGCCAACACGGATAAGTTCAGAGATCTCTACCCGGATGTGGATTGGTCGGTCCAGATAGAGCATGCGCGTTCACTCGGTCTGGGGACGACCTCCTACAACCTGAAAGAGGTCTAAGTCCGGACGCTGTCCAACTGCGGATCGAGGGGACTCGAGAGAATCGTGAGAGCATTCGCCTGGGCGAGCCCGATCTCGTGCTGGCATTGACATTTCCTCTCTACGCTGGTATGCTCCAGGTGATCAGCGACGGGCTGTGGCGTCTTTTCGACCATCAGAAGACGGAACCATGTTTACCGGTCTGACGCGGCGGTGATGCTATGAGACGTATTCTGCTCGGGGCACTCTTCTCATCTCTTGCGATTGCAATTTTGACTCAGTGCAGTGAGAAGTGTCCTCTGGAGCCCTGCCGGCCCGAAGAAGGCCGGATTTGCGGGGTTGTTGAGCTGCCCCAAGGTTTCCCCCTGTCCTTCAAGGACCTTCGCGTTCGAACGCTTGCCGGCTCAGCGGGGCTGGACTGCAACAGCAATTTCTCGGTGCCCGTGCTATCCGTCTCCAGCGCGCATCTAATAGTGGCGGTGACCGAAGATACAGTCCCGGTACTCCTGGGCTGCTGCCTGCCGGAACCGGAGGGATGTAGGGTCGAAGGGGTGACAGGAGCGGCCGCTGAGGACGACCTGCGAAACGTAATAGGATCAGCCGAGGGACAGGTTCTTATCTCGGCCGCGTCGACCGCGCTGGCTCTCGCCATGGTGAACCCCATTATGTCCGGGACCACGGAAAGTGAGAGATTCTGGTTCGCCTGCGGAGTGGTGGCGCACCAGGGATTCAGTGATCTTGTTGGGGATGTCGAGGACGGCCTCAGATCGTCACCTGCAGCGTATCTTGATAGTCAGACCCTGCCTGGTATCTACACTAAGGTGTCGCGACTGGTTTCAGATGTCGTGGCTTCAATCAACTGCGGCGCGGCCTGTGACACATTCGGACTGGCACCCTATGTGGATGACGCGCCGGGCGATGCGGTTGCTCTTAAGAACGCTGCCTTTGTTCACTACGGTGCCGGCGTTATGGATGCGCTCGCTGATACGTTAAGGGCGGTCGTGCTCCTTCCAGGGCGGAGGGTTAGCAATCTCATCCAGGTGCCGGGACCTGTAAGGGTTGAGTACGATCTCGGTGACGCGTGCGTGGATGTCAATTTCTATAAGGGCATTGCCGGGGTGGATGAGGGGCTGATGTTGGAGACCGGGCATCCCGGAGGTCTGGCTACTCAGGCTAATCTATCCCAGGCCGTCTGGAATGCCCTAAGCGTCTTCGATGCGCTTCCCGCTCTTGAGAGTCCTCACCAGGTAAAGATAGGCGACGTGGAGGCTGTCAAGAGACTTGCTCAGATCGTCCGTGATGGAGTTCCGGAAGATGTACCGCTCACGGCGCTTTACATTGCCTCCAATTATCCGGAGGACGTCCTGGGTATGCTTGGGCCGGGGGTGGACCCACCCGACCTTGTCGGTTTTCTTGCCTCTATGCGTTGTGTTTTCATGGAGAACACGAGAGGCCTGGTTTCGGAAGGACTTGAGGAGATGGACCGGTTCGCCCGAGATCTCATAACCTCTCCGGACTTCACCTCGCGCTGTATCTGCCAGGCAGGCGGAGAGATCTCCGAGTGTCCGGACGCTCCCTTGTTGAGTGCCGGAGGGGTGGAGCCTGACTCCGGCAGCACATCCACTGAGTTCACCTTCTTTGTCCATTATTGCGACCCGCTGCGAGACCCGCCGCAGTTTGTAAGGGTGGGGATAGACGGCGAGGAATATGCGATGGAACTTCTTAACGGTAAGCCTTATGACGGGGTCTACCATTATGCGACGACTCTCTCGCCTGGTTCCCACAACCACTACTTCCGGTGCGCCGATACAACAGGGGCAACCGCGCGGTTTCCGGCCACCGGGCCTGTGGAAAGTCCATTCGTTGGTTCGCCTCCTGTTTTGAGCGGCCGCGTGGAGCCCGGCGTCGGGAGCACGATGACCCATTTCAGGTACTCGTTGGATTGCTATGATGCAGACGGCCAGGTCCCTGTCTCAGTGAGCCTTTTCATAGACGGTAACGCCCATGATATGAATTATGTCTATTCCTGGGAAAACAACCACCATTATCGGTTTGTGACATTGTTGCCTGCCGGGGAGCACGACCACTTCTTCTATGCTGAGGATGTGTTGGGCTACGTAGCCAGACTGCCGGAACAAGGCGTCTATGAAGGCCCATCGGTATCGGAGTATCGTCCTATGCTCAGCAATCCATCAGTCAGCCCCACAAGTGGGGCCTGGGGGGAAAGGTACACCTATGAGGTGGACTACTACGACCCGGAAGGTGAAGATCCCTACTTCGTAAATGTTTGCTATGATGGCGTATGCCAGAACATGAGCCTGAAAACCGGGGCCTCGGGCAACGGAACCTACTCCCGCGGTATTTCGCTAACGACTTCGGGTTGGCACAGTTACTACTTCATATGCGCAGACAGCAAACTCGAGGAATTTGCGCGGCTCCCGGAGACCGGCGAATTCGAAGGACCGTTCGTTGAGGAGAGACCGGGCGGGTGTAGAAACTGGGATTCCAAGATAGCGGTCCACGTCATAGAATACGACGCGACCATGGACTGCGATGAGAAACTACCCATAATCGAGACGTGCGCAGACATCCAATCCACCTGGAACGGGTCGAATGTTCTGGCTTTCCCGGTCTTCTTCGACCTCTGCGAGTACAAGGGGGTTGAGTTCGGCCTATCCTGGCCTGAATGGGAGGTCAGCGGCTCCTGGCAAAGCTGCGCAGACCTCTCGATCGGCGAAATATCACATCCCGGTGAAGGTGTGAGCCAGGTCTGGTTTGATTGTCACTTTGAGAGTGCCGTGGTACCTGGATGGGTGTGGCTCTTTGCCGACAGCCCCGGTTTTGTTGAGCCTTGCGGCCATCCATATACCGGCAAGATCACTATCGTCAACTGCTGGGGACAGCTAGACGAACCGTGGGCCTGGGGCCGCGCAGGTGTAAACGGGACTGAGGGCGACGACCCCTGTAATCCCTAAAGGGGACACAATACTCTTTTCATATAGACTCAGCATTGTGCCTAAAGGGGACACAATACTCTTTTCATATAGACTCAGCATTGTGCCTAAAGGGGACACAATACTCTTTTCATA
>Ga0180434_10005700_pt1 | contig 14577 bp, 17 predicted proteins | sample SS_ome_7_FD_132453 | JGI IMG/M metagenome (GOLD analysis project Ga0180434, IMG submission 132453) | Hypersaline lake sediment archaeal communities from the Salton Sea, California, USA - SS_1_D_2 metaG | ecosystem: Environmental > Aquatic > Non-marine Saline and Alkaline > Hypersaline >... | reverse complement strand
GGGCTGCGGGGGGTGCGTGGGCTGCGGGGGCTGCGAGGGCTGCTGCGGGGGCTGAGAAGAAAGCACAGCACAAAAAAATACTGACAATGCTCAAAAAGAAGGAGGGATGAGTGATGGTTCCTGGTTGTTGTGGGTGTGTTGAGAATTTTGTTTTTGCGGTTTGGGCGCAGGATGCTGATGGGTTGCATTTGGTTCAGGAGGAACTCACGAATCTTGGCTCTCGGGGTCATTTTCGTGCGTTGCTTGTTGATGATCGTGGCAGGATTATAATATGGTAATGTATTACAAAAGAATGGGGGGTCTGAGTGATTGAGTTATGAGAAGCTGGCCAATGCGGTGAAGTATGTGCGCTGGATGCAGGAGCGTGATCTTGATGTGTTCGCAGTAGTGACGAGTAAGAAAGGATTTGGCAAGAGTTCCACGCTGATACAATTCGTGAGAAAGATCATCGCCATGTATGGGTTGTCATGCGCTGCTTGCGGTGGGGAATGGGTGTATACAGGGCGGACTATCGGGGTTAAAGGGCTTGACTTAAACACGGTGTGGGAGCCATGCCCGCACTGTAAGAACAAAAACCGCTCCCTTATCGGCCCTACTCAAACGCTTGACTTAGACAAATATACAGGGTGGGATTATGAGGACGTGCGAGAGAAGATTATGAACCTGCCACCATATTCTCCTTTAATGCTTGATGAGGCAGTGCGTTTTATGATGGGCGAGGACTGGATGCGCTCAGAGAGCAAGGACATGAAAAAATTGTTCACGCAGATGCGCACGAAACACCTGGCGGTTTTTGGCGCTATTCCAAAGTTTCAATGGATGGATTCTAAGTACAGAAATGACATGACCACGTTCTGGATCAGGATACTTAAAAGGAGTTTTGTGGTATTGGTCCAGCCAGACCTGGGCGAGGCAGAGGACCCCTGGCACATGAAAGAGTTTCAGAAGATCCTGGGCCATTATGATTATCACACTGACGCTGAACGACTTTATAAGGTTGCTGATCGTTTGGTAGCAAAGCATCCCTGCGTGTTTGACCATTTCAGGATTCCCCCTGTTCCTGATGAGTTATACGCCAAATATTTACGTTTGAGGGATAAAAAGGCGTATGAGGAGAAGGTGGAGGATGTTGATAAGAAAGACCTGGGAAAAGTCATTATTTATCATTTGTCGGAGAACTGGGATTATTTCTTAGAACAAATCCTTAAGACATCCTCGAAGCGGCCCACGCAGAAGTTAATCGCAACAGTGTTGTGCAAGCACCCGCTGCCTGATCGTGAGCCAATACTTAATCAGTCCTCAGTGGGCCATTATATTAAGGACGTGCAGCGCATCGTGAGGAATAACAGCCCGTAATAGACACAAAGAATATATGTATTTATGCGTGGTTAGTGTCTTATGTTTGAGCAATTGGCAAAGCGTGGACAAATGGGGCTGCCTAATCTCATGGTCACGATTCTTGTGGTCATGGTGCTGGGCACTGCTATTGTGTTAGTAATGAATAAGTATGACGCCCAGATTGATGAGACGGAGTTTAGTTCGGAAGAAAATGAAACCTTCCAGGAGTTTAAGGAGTCAAGTCTTGAGAATCTGGAGCTTGTGCCGATTGTCGTCACCCTGTTAATCGTTGCTGCGATTATTGGGGCGGTGATGGTCTTCACCAGGCGATAACGTCATGCTATTGCATGAGAACACAGGGCTTGTCAGAAAGCCCACCCTTCTTTTTTTCTATTGAGCTTTGCCTTAAAAGTCCCCATTTACGCTTGGGATTGGGCAGAATCCAGACTTTTTGTGCAAGAGCTACTTATTGGGCAAAGTCTTTCTATTGACACAATTTATATATGTCTAAACGTGATAAGTTTGCTAAATGGCCCGAAAATCTTACACTGTGGATCTTTCTAAGGGTCCAGACCCCACTGGAGCAAAGGCGAAAGCCAGGGAAATACTCAAAAAAAAGCACGGTGGGGGGTCACGTTCTCAGCCGAAAACTACCACCCCCGATGGGAAGCGGGCTTATGAGTTAGAGCGAACCGCAAAAATAGAGCGTGCTCTTTCTCCTAAGCCCGCAAGAATCAGCACGTTACGCCCTTATGAGCAGCGCGTGGGGGGTCGTGTTGTCGGGTATGATTTTGGCAATCGTTCTATTCCAATACAGAGCCAGGAGGCCGAGGAGTTACGCCAGAAGGCAAGCGCTGGAAAGCTGGAGCTTATAGAGGAGCGCTCACGCCCACCAGTTCCTTATCGTGGTGGCAGCTTGCTGCCTGATAGGGTTATTTATGCGGAGAGCGAGGAGGGGCGCAGGATACTCCAGCAGCAAGCGCTCATAAGCGGTATTCCTCAAAGCCAAAAGATCCTTATGGAGCGCCCCTTAAGGCCAGCGCCCCAGCCCATTGTTGAAGAAAAGCCCGCCCCTGTTCCTGCGCAGCCAGAGATTTCTGGGATTTACGTTCCTGAGCGTGTGCGTGAGTGGCAAGAGCAGAGGCGTTTAAAAGAGCGCTTATTTCTTGAGCCGCGCATGGAGGCGTCGCAACTGACCAGAGAGCAGCGTGCCAGGATGGAACTTTCTAAGATGCAGCTGGAGTCTAACAGGGCCACGCAGTTCTCTTTTGCCGAGCGCTTATCACGAAAGGGAGCTGTAGTTATTGGTGAGGCAGGGCTTGAAGCTGTGGACTTAACAAAGGCGGCGGGCGGTTTTGTGATGGAAGGACTCACACTTAAAAATTATAAAGGGTTTGGTGCGTTTAGTGGAGCGGTTGGCACTGACCCCGTGGGATCATTCGGCGATGTGGGAAAGGCAACTTATGAGTTCACTCTTGGCCAGGGGTACATGAGGCAAACGTCACAAATAGGTCCAGGGATCATGCAGAACCCCGAAAAGTTCGCAGGAGAACAAATATATTATGCTGCGGCACCTATCTACGCGAAAGTTATAGGAAAGATAGCATGGAACGTATATGTTAAATCATTCGCTGACAAAGTAAAATATTCTACGAAATTAGCCGACACGCCTTTTTTTACGACAGAAAGCGCAGAAGAAACGCTTAAGGCATTTGAGGCGACACGGGGGAAAACCGTAAAGGTTCCAGCGTATGAGCGTACTATTATTCGGGAGTACACGGGACAGCCCTCAGAAAACTTTATTGTTGCCTCGGAGAGCTTGGAAGGTGTAGGCCAACAAGTATCAGCGCATACTCGTGGTGGAAAGCTTAGGGGGACGCATCTCACTCCCGTAAGTTTTACATTTGAACAGACAGCACTCGCTCCGAGCTTTAGGTACAGAGATCCCGGGTTTTACATAACTCCTGGTGGGAAGGGACAAAGCTATTTTTTACGCTTATCCGATGACGTGGTGGGTTATGAGTTCAGTCTTAACCCGTTCAAAGCTATAGACCGCCCTACGAATGTGGATGTGCTGTTTAAAAATATTAAGCCGCTCCCACAGCGCATTATAGACATCCCAGAAGATCCAAAAAAGCCATTTATGGCAGTATATAACTATCTTACGGGAAAGGTAGGCAAGGAGACTGCGTATGTGACAAAGGGGAGCACGTTACGCATAACGAGCGAAGGCGAGGCCGTTCTACCCTTTAATACAATTATACAGCAGAGAACAACACAAGCGAAGGGAATACGGGCGTTTATACAGCGTCAAAAAGGATTTAGCCAGTATTTTAAGTTTGAAGGCGTGAACGTTCCCATAGTAGAGTATGACGTTTTGGCAAGGCGATCACAGGCGCAAGCGTTAGGCCCAAGAGCCAAAACACTCGGGCAAGCCTACGACGAAATAATGGATTATACGAGTTACCAGCGTGGCATACGCACAAAAACGCCTTACTCTGGAGTCTCAAAGATCAGTAACATTCTCAGTTATGGCGGTGTGAGCCCACCAAAAACCACGCTAACAACAAGCCCTATCGTTAAGACGCAAGAACGGTTTACAGGGGTGTATGATTTTGGCATAAAGTATCCTACTGGCAGTGGGAGCGTGACCGTGAGGTCGGGGCGTGTTCCTCGCACGTCACTGGACTACACGCCGCCAAAGAAGCGCCCAGAGATTTATAAGGAGTCACCCATGATTTTTGATGAGTACTATGCACGCGGTGGCGGTGGAGGAAAAAAGGGGGGTGGCAGCAGTATTTATGATCCTTATTCTCCAGGAAAAGGCAGGACTTCCTCTTATCCTGGTGGTGGCGGTGGCGAGGAATACCGCAAAACACCACCGCCTGGTAATTATTATTATGGAGGTGGTGGTGGGAAAAAGCCCCCCGCAATCATCACGAGACCAATCATTCAGCCACCGCAAACGCCCACCAGTGTGTATCCTGCAAGAGGAGGCAAGAAAAAAAGGCGTGGTGAAGGTTACGTCGTGCGGGCCAAAGAGCGTGGCAAGTACATCACGCTGAATAAGAAACCGCTGAATTATGAAGCTGCCTTAAGTCTTGGGGCACGAGCAGTGGACAATTCTGCTGCTGCATCATTTATGGTGCGCAGGGATAAGCGCAAGCGCCCTGTGACTTCACGGGTTGATCCGTATTATGGGCTTAATCGTTATAAGTTCCGCCAGTCTAAGCGTGGCGGTTCTGTTGTTGAGAAACGGCGGTATCGTATTGACACGCCTGGAGAAGTGCGCAAGATCACGGTCAAGGGATGGATGGCTCAACGAAGAAAAAAAGGAGGACTGATATAAAATGTTATGGAAAAGAAGGACTACTGCGCAAAAAATTAATATGGCTGAGAAGGAAATAAAACAGCGAAGCAAACAACTTAAAAAAGGATCAAGAGAAGAACTGGCCCGCCGAAAGTTAGCAAAGTATAAGGAAACGCTGGGCAAGCTCAAGAGTTCGGAGCGACGACAAAAATATGGCGGGTACATAAAGGCAGGTAAGGCAACACGCAAAACAGTTGCGAAGGCGTATGATAAGTCAAAGCCAGCGCTTAAATCAGCGTGGGACGCATTTGGCAAGGCAGCAGAGAATTATGAGCGCAACACAAGAAAAAGTAGCCCACGAAAGAAAAGAAGGAATGGTTGCGGGAGTGCTGGCGGGTACTCTTATGGCCCTTTAGGGTTTTAATAATGATGCACAAAAAAGGACTGATCGGAACTGCAAGCATTATGCTTATCGGTGCGTTAGTCATGCTCTTTATCATCGTGACATTGCACACCGCAATGAGCGAACCACAAAGCAAGGTTTATGATTCTCTCACGGAGAACTTGCAGGGCGAGGACTTGGAAACCACAGAGAAACTAAAGAGTATGTGGAATAAGTACCCAATAATCATGGTGCTTGTGCTATTCAGCGCAACACTATTGTTTATAGCATACCAACGAGGAAGCGAACCAACACTAACACCATGAAGCACAGTATTATCTTATTGGTGTTCGCATTCACGTTATTACTGGGTGCGGGCAGTACTCTTGCAGACTTTAGCCAGTTTTTACTCTTGCCAAATGGCACTGGCTTGGATACTTCTTACCATCGTGCCAGCATCGGCGTTCTTAACTGGTCCTGGGCGTATGATGATGATTATGCGGGTGTGCTGCAAGACTGGTATGGGAGCTTATGGTATAATGGCGTGGAGAACGTGACCATGCCCGCAAGCGTGGCACGGTGGACTTTTGATGCTGATAATGCAACGACAGTGATTGATCGGAGCGTGAGCCAGCACCGATTAGACCTGAACATGACGGGTATGTATTCGGTGAACAACACCCCGATAGATGATTATACAGCAGCAGACAGCGCGGGAACTTTCTTTAATGCTGCGAACTGTGCTGACGGTGACAGTCAAACGTATTGCTATTCTGAAGAAGTGGGGCAGTACAACGGAAGTATTTACGAAACGCAGCAAGCAGCAAGCACCATAATCACCACTCTTTTTGATGATAACGGTGGCGGTGGGTGCCAGCATTGGGTAAACTGTCTAAACAGCACGGGGGGCTTAACACGTCTGCAAAGCACAACGATTGACAGCACGGGAGATTTTCGGACTGTCAACTGGGTTGTGAATAACACCTGCAAGCACTTGCCCGATAACCAGGTCAATATCAGCGTTTACATGACCACAAGGATTGGGATGACTCCATGCACTGGAAGGATTTACAATATTAATCTTACCTATGTGAACGCTGTTAATGGCAGCGAGTGCATGAAGGGGAACTGTTATTATTTCGACGGGAGCACGGGCAAGATGGAGTACACCCACAGTGCAACAGACACCGAGCTTGATTTTATTGATAGCTTGTCCGTGTTTGCGTGGGTGCGTCCTGAACAGTTAGACCATGCTGGGGGCGGTGGGTATCCCCGCATTATTTCTAAGACAAGGTATCAATTATATTCAACGGACACGGGGCGCCCGTGCTATCAGCTTTCAGGACTCACTCCAGCAGAGGAATGCGTGGACACGGTGGGCACTCTTTCAGCGAACACAAGCGCCCATGTCGGGTATGTGTATAATGGCAGCACCGTCCAGTTTTATCTTAACGGGAGCGCATACGAGGACCCTATAAGCGTGACGGGCACTTTATCGCTTGGCGACTACCTCCTTACTATCGGAGAGCGCGGGAGTGGTAATCGTTACTGGCGTGGGTTGATTGATGACGTATACCTTATTAACGAGAGCTTGAGCGCTGAACAGGTCGCCTTCTTATTCCATGATACGATCTCCACGCAAAACGTGAATAATGGCTCATGGTATGCAAACATCTCCTGGTATAACTACACAGAAACAATACAGGACGACACCACGCCTACAGCGTATGTTTATGACACTATACTCACGGTGCAGTCATACGATGCGCTACTATCACAAATGCTAAACTTTTCTGCGGGATTAGAGGGAGCAAAGAAGTATAACCAAACAACTACCGACGGGAGCGCAATGTTTAACGTGTCAATGGGTGACTATTCCTTTATGATTAATGCCACCGCAACAACAGCCACCAGGCATGGGAGTGTCGTGGTAAACTCCTTTTTTCAAACGCTTAATGTTACGGTCCCAAAAGTGTTAAACATCACGATTCTTGATGAGTACACGGGCGGAGTGTTTAACATGAGCAGCGCCGAAACCATTAAGTTTTCAGTGCACTGCCAGAATTCGTCTTATGATTATTTTTTCCAGACGGAAAACGATGGGAATAATAGCATGATCGCAACGGTGGACTGCCCGATACAATACGCAAAGATTGACTTAACCTATGAGGACTCCAGTTATTTCCGCACCCTCATCCCTGAATCATCAATAAATAACCTCATATTTTATGCGGTCAATGCCTTAGAGCAGAGCGTGGTACAAATAAACCTGCTGCTTAACGATCTTACAGGATCTTTTATTGGCGGAAGCATGGGCGTGTCACACGGTATTAACGGAGCAGAGGCTGATATCGTGCAGCAGTATTGGGACGTGGAGAATAAGGTGGTGTTGTTCTTGCTCAAAAACCAGGGGTACACGCTCAGGGTGGTATCGCCCGATGGAGAAATAAGGAATATTGGGGAATTATTTGCTGATGTCGCAAGCGAGAAAACAGTGACGATTCCTTTTATAGAGTTCTACCCAGGAGCAACGTATGGGGACACCATAAGTTATGCGTGGGACATTGGCAACGATGTAAGATTATGGTATAATGACACGACATATAACACGACAACGCTGGAGTTCACCGTGTTCAACGGGTCCAACACCTCGCAAGAACTGTATAGCACCATAGAGTATGATGTGGGCTATGTGCAATTCACTTATGCGCTCCCCCCGAACACGTCGGTGCTTGCCTGCTTTAATGCCTCAAGCGCTATCGAAGGAGTTTTTCGTGGGTGCAATGTGTATCTTGCGAACATGACTATGGGCGACTGGGAAGGGATCAGCGACGAGGAACGCATGGAGTGGACCGTGTGGTTCAGCTTAGTATTCATCCTTTTGGTGGGTGGGGGCGTGGCGTTTTATTCTCTTACTGGTGGCCTGGCAATTATGACATTTTTCACTTATGTGTTTGTGCACTGGGACTGGTTAGTAGTCGGTAATGAGCTTTTGATGTATTCTTTAGTCACCATTATGGGTGTGGCAACGGTCATAAGCGCCTTTGTGGAGGTGCGGGCACGATGAGGTTTTTAGAGATAGCAATGTTTTTGTTTCTCATAAACGTGGGAATACTGTTTATTAATGAACTGGGCTTTTTCGGTTATGAGGTGCAAGCGCAAAGTGATTGGATCGGCGCTACTGATGAGATCGTGGAGGATGATGCCTATAAGAGCGGGAGTTTGGAAAGCGCTGACTTATCGTATGGCATCGGGGATTTTGGCAAGGCGCTGTTTTTGTTCGTTAAATCATTACTGTATGCTATTGTGGCCCCTGGGTACGTACTCACTGTTTTTGGTGCGCCCACAGGGATCGCCATACTATTCAGCATTCCAGTATATCTTATTTACATTATCGCATTAATACAGGTTATTAGGGGTTTTGGATTCGAGAGTGCAACATGACAAGCGAAGCATACGACTTATTACTGAACGGTAGTGTGAACGAATCAGCAGCGCAAGCGCTTAATGCAAGCATGGGGTTTTGGTGGGTGCTCATCGCATTATTTGCGTTTATCATCGCATTATACCTGCTCTCCAGGGATTTTATCATTCCCGCAGTGTTTGGCCTTCTTGCATCATCATTCGTCATATACAACGGGTGGCTGCCCGTCGGAGGGCAAGCGGTTATTTATGTGATTATGGTCGTGCTGTTTGCCTTAATGCTAATGAGGTTTTTCATGCGATGACTCGGAGGAAAAAGAAAAGGGCGATGTCTGTTTTTGTCCCTCTTAAACTGTATTCTTTTGAGCGGATGAGGAACCGCAGGAAAAGAAAGAAATAAATAGTATTTAACCAATTGGTGTGAAAAGTGATAATCTCAATATACGTCGTGCTCACTATCTTCTCACTACTCTTTTTTATGGGAGGCATCTGGATGTCCAGCGCAGTTGCTGCACGACGAAAAAACGACGGGTTGTTTATGAGCGGGGAGCAATGGCTCCCTGTTCTCTTTCTTATGCTTGCGACGGTGTTGTTCACCGTTCTGGGAATGAACAGCTTAAACCTTACCGTGCAGCATTGCGATAACCTCATAAATCAAAGTATAGGAATGGAGGACAACGTGACGTTTTATTATAATGTTGATTGTGAAGAACAACGCATAGCAGAGCATGGCCTGGTATGGGTTTGGTATGCGTTGGCAGTGCTCTCAGGACTGCTTGTGTTAATAACACTTCTTGGAGTGATGAGCTAATGCACAGCACGATTTTTGTCACGTTTATGATAGCAGGATTTCTCCTGTTATTCTTTGGCGTGTGGTCAGGATGGACTGGAAAAAAGATCGGCATGACAGGCGTGGCCCTTATGCTTTCTTTTTCTATATTCACTATCTTAGGCCAGAACTCTTGGGCTATTGAAGAACCATACTGCATGGATCGTATTAATAACGAAACACTAACGGGTGGCGTCATGCGATTCTTAAGGATCGACGGGACGAACAGCCCGACTTCTGACATTGACTGGGATGACCACTCTCTTTATGGTGCTTCCTGGGTGAACAGTAGCGCATTTAATGGGACGTTTTATGGTGATGGGAGCAACTTAGAAGGCGTTTCTCCTGATGGGTTAAACCCCATAATTGTTGATGATGGTGACATATCGTATAATTTTAGCAACGGAACGCTTTTTGATGATGGCACGGTACGGGCGTACTTCACGAAAGAAACAATTTTTGGCTTTTATGATATTCCTGTGCTTAATTTTGTTGACGGTTTCAGCAGTGTGCTTGGGGGTATTAGGAATAGTCTTTATATTTTGGGGAGTACTCCTCAGATTATATTATCAAATACTGACGCTTCTTCTTACGCAATGTTTCAGTACAACCCCAGTAGTGATAACTTACTTTTAGATGGGGGAGATTTACAGGTTGGGAGTAATCTTGACAAGCGATCCATAACATTATATGAAAACACGAATTTTTTAAGTGCTGGCAGGGCACGTTTTGATGATGACGTTACGGGTTTTTCCGCTTGTGAGATCTCCCAGGATGCCAACGAGGACTTATTACTTAATTGTTCTCGAACAATAGCGCAAAACTTTAACGTTAGCGGATGGGTGAACAGCAGTAATTTTAACGGGACATATTATGGTGATGGGAGTAATCTTGGGGGTGTTGTGACCAACAGTTCCGACGCAAACCTGATGGAAGTCAAAACGACAAGTACGCTTATTGATGTGTCCTGGAAGCTTGACGAGGTAGGAGGCGACCTTATGATTTCTCACGATGGGACCAAAGCCTTGAATCTTGAAGCAGACGGGGACTTATTCTTAACCAATGGCGAAAAAAAGGTGCTCCCCAGTGTGGATTCTAACACCCCAGGAAGTTATGACATACTTTATTATCACCCATCACCCGAGGGAATTGAGGGTATTAATACTGTTTACGGGACGAAATACGCCATGCCCGAGCTTGATTTTATTTCGGTGACTACTGGTGCTTCTTCCTATCAGACCGTGTACTGGCGTGTTGATACCTGGTATGAAACGACTGACTCAGACCTTTTTTACGTGACGTGCTGGGGGAGTACTTCAACATCCTGCGGTAGAAGTTCTATGGTTACGTGTAACGGTGATGGAGGGTATGGTGAGGTGTTAGAAACCTACACGTATGGCGCTCACTTTCACACGGACACGTCGGGAAGGTTACAAGTACGCTGTAACACTGCGGGGGGGGGCACGTATTATGCGTGTTGTGAGCTTGGAGGGCGTGTTTTTGTGAGTGATAGTTTTACAACGGTGGGGGCGCCATGAAGGAGGGGAAACGATGAAGCACACACTATTATACGGATTAATCGCATTATTGCTTATTCCTTTAGTGCAAGGCACACTATTATCTCAAGCGGAATACGATGCGATTAACATTGATGCTTTAGATCCTGGGGCGTTCTTGCTCCTGACCCCCCACGTTTCTTTAGAGTACCAATCGGGAGATTATCAATTATTCCTTCGGTTTTCATTGCTGGACATCCAGCCGTACAACTCGACGCATTACGAAACCGCGGAACAAACAATAATGTATTCTGCTAAGGAAACGAATTTTACGGGATGCGCAAGAAAAATAAGCGCTGTGGAGGCCCAGGACTTCCTTTACTGCTTTGAAGAATACACACTCCCGTATTGGAATGAACGGTACTTAAACCAATGGTACTGGCATAAACTCAAACTTAAAAGCTACCAATCACAAGGAAACCCATTAATACCCCAAGACCTAACCCGGTATTATTGGGGCTGATATTATGGCATTGAAGGCATGGGGCGGAATGCGCAACACGGTGATGGTCGGAGTTTTTTTATTACTGTGTTGTGCGCCCGTCCTGGCCAATAATTACACGTATGACAGTGATATTTATTGCACGATAGAAAGGTATTCAAGCCCTGCGCTTGGATGGACTTTTTATACTTTCGCAGTGCTTGCCATAATCTTGCTTATTTATTTTATACTCATATACGTTTATAACATGGTCTGGGAGAATAAAAAACGGTGACGGTGGTGGTTTAATGGTATCGCAGTATGCAATGGATCAATACGAAGGGCAGGACTCATATCAGCGGGTGATGGAAGAAGAAAGCGCACGACGTGATAGTCAAGATTTATTTCAGCGTCCTGATATGACGCAAGTGATTAAGACATTTCTTGATGAGGATATGCCCACGCAGTGGCGTGTGCATCCTGTGTATAAAGATTTTTGGGCGTCTATGGGAAAAACCATAAAGCTCACGTTCTTACAGGATGATGACTTAATAGACTTTGAAATGCTTTTTGATGATAGTTATGCGACTTACATGATGAGCAAGCCAGCGTATGAGTTCACAGAGAGCGAGATGATGTTTTTAACACAGCTGCGCACCTACTATTTGGCAACGCTGAAACGATCCATAGGGTTTAAGGAGCATCGTATGAATGAGCGCACCGCACAGGCGGGCACTACCACGCAGATCGTGAGAACAAACACGGAAGGATTCAGAGGTGGCGGTGACGGTGGCGGCGGTGTTTTTGGAAAGGTTAAGGGGTGGTTTGTATGAGTGACGTTTTCACGATAGCAGTATGGGAGTATTATATGGCGATTGGGTTCATGGTCGGGTTTTTTCTTATGATTATATTCCTTTTTTTAGTGTTTCAATTCACGCCAGCAGGCACGTTCTTTTATGCGTGGTTTATGCGCAAGCCCCTCGCATTAGTAATGTTTAGGACTGGAATGGCAAGTTTTCTGACGGGAAGCCCAGAGGTAGCTGGCAGCATGGAAGTAAATAAGATAGGGTTTGCTCACTTAACGGAGGGCAGTACTGTGCGGGAGAACAAAAGCAAGCTGCCCATGTTCTTAATGTTTGCAGAATACGGTTTGACTATTCCTTTATGGTATGCTCCTATACTCCAGGAGATAAGGGAGCATCCTGCGGTCAAAAAAGCGGGTTATGTGGTGTCACGGTTTTCTGATTATGTCACGCTGCTTAAGTGTTCTGCGGATAGGAACCTGCGCTTAATGTATTGCAAGAGGGTTAAGGATAAGGAGAAAGCAAAGAACTTATGGCGTATGTTCTCAGCATTGCAGAACTATTCTTTTAAGGTGCGCCCGTTTAAAACTTACAAAGTGCATGAGCTGGCCCAAATGTTTCCGAATAACATAAGCCCTGTTTATGTGGATCAGAAAGTGCAAAGCACAGTATTCAGGCGTATAAAGATGTTACAGAAAAGAATGCTTAACAATCAGCTTATAATTTATTCAGCCATAGCAGTGCTTATCATAGTCATAGCGGGGGTCATAGCATATCGTTACCTAAAAGCAGGAGATCCCACTGTGGTCGTGCAAACTGTTGATGCTGGAGTGCAAGCACTGAAAAACACGGGGAACTTAACCGCATGAGCGAATTACACCAAAAACCGTATAGAGTCCCGCACCAGGTAGAAAGCCATAGTAGTTATTTGTTTAACCGTTCAGTGGTCGGGTGGAGCGGGCTTATAAGGATGGAAGGCAAAAGGGCTATGGACACCATGCACTATGAGGACATCAAAAGCTATTATAACGCCATATACATACAGTACATTAATGGAGTGAGCGCAATACTTAATCCAGAGGATTTTAATACCTGTGAGCAGATTATAGAACGGTATTCTCAAAAGCTCATAGAGATAAACGAGGATGGGATGCGCACACGCAAGGAACTCCAGGAACTCTTAGAGCTTGTCACCGCATTCAATCATGTGATGATGCGGGCACTCCAGAAACTCCAGTACTTATTTAGGACTGGATCAAGGCAGCTTAAGGGACTTAAAAACATTCCCTGGGATTCAGAAGGCGGTATTTATCAGGGGAGAACACGGAGACAAAACGATGGGGACTTTTCAGAGAGAGAAGTATGAGCAATGGTTAAGGAAGAACACAAAACTTGCAGAGGGCACAATACGATTATACGGGCGAACTGCACAATACTATCTAAAGCATTACCGCAGGATCTCTACCGAGAGCTTAAACAAATTTGTGAGCAGGGGGTTCAGGGATGTTCATGCCAATTATCTCAAGTTTGCGATGAGGTATTTCTTACGGTATGCCAAAAAGAGTGAATTGTATATGACTATTGTAGCAGTTAAAGAACAGCCACGAAAGAAAACGGGGCGTTATGTGTCAGACTCAATAATCAGAAAGATCATTATGAACATTAAGGACCCCATGTATCAAGATATCGCACTGTTGCAGTGGGCCACAGGAGCACGGGCCAGGGAAATACTCACGTTAAGAGCGGAAAACATTACCAAAGATCATGATTCAAAAAACATTAAGCTGCGCTTAATAGGAAAAGGAGGGCGTGAACGCCCATCATTCTTACAGAATAAGTACAAATACGCCCTCAAAAAGTATGTGCGGGCTTCTGCGGGCTTTTTATTCATGGAGGAGTTATATGCCTTAGAATCCGATAGGGTGGTCAATCGCAAGATTGACACGATGCGCACGAAGTATTATGAGCAGTTGCGGGCTTCTGCGCAGAGTTTGGGCCTTCCAGGGTTTGGAACGCATGATTTTCGGCGCAATGTTGCAGAAAGGATCAGAAGGGAGTTTAAGGACCCCTACACGGTTAAGCGGGTTTTAGGCCATCAGAATATCAACACGACACTCAAGTATTTTGATGAGGCAGGTGACGATGTTCAGGAAGCAATTATAAGCCATCAGGGGGAGCGTTAATTGAAGCAGATAGTCTATCGGAAGAAAGGGAAAACGCTTGTTAGACTGGGCGCATGGTGTCTTAAAACCGATTGTATTAACAGGCATGAATACAATCGGCTGCGCAAGGATGAGAACTTAACTGTATACAAGGTTTATCTGGCGCTGCGTCGTTCTTTGTGTAAGTAATTGATAGGGTGCAGGGGTTGTCCAGTGCGGATACTGTATCCCTATGAAAAGGGCCTCTTTTCTACTATCCACTCTCTTTTATGCGAAATATCCAGTATACCCTAATAATTATATAATAATAGTTATATTACAGACCCTCATTATTCTTACAATCTTTTAGAAAT
>Ga0180434_10005697_pt1 | contig 14585 bp, 27 predicted proteins | sample SS_ome_7_FD_132453 | JGI IMG/M metagenome (GOLD analysis project Ga0180434, IMG submission 132453) | Hypersaline lake sediment archaeal communities from the Salton Sea, California, USA - SS_1_D_2 metaG | ecosystem: Environmental > Aquatic > Non-marine Saline and Alkaline > Hypersaline >... | reverse complement strand
GCTGGTACACATAGCGGTAGGGGGGTCTTCTGGCTACGGCAAGAGCATGTTCTTACGCGCCCTGGCTTTCCAACTGGCGACGGCACCCGAGCGCCCGAGCCTGGCCCTGGTGGACCTGGAGGCTGTCACGTTTGCGCCGTTTGGTCAGTGTGACCGGCTGTTGTATCCCATCGCCGACACCGAACAAGACGCCCTGGCCGTGTTTCGGGCGCTAACCGGGGAACTGGACCGGCGCAAGGCGCTTTTCTCAGAGTATCCGGGCGTTGACAGCCTGGACGCTTACAACGCGCGGGCTACGGGGCGCTTGGAGTGCTTGCCGGCAGTGGTGACGATGGTCGATGAGGCTACGGCGCTACTGGCTGATAAGGGGGTTGAAAGCGCGTTAAGGACGCTGGCGCTACGCGGGCGCAAGTATGGCTTGTGGCTGACCCTCGGGGGCCAAGACTGGAAAGCCTCCAGCCTGGACACGGCAATTCGCAACCAACTAAGCGCGCGCGTTCATTTTAAGGCGATGTCTGCCGGTCAATCGCGGGTTTTGCTGGGGACCGGTGACGCCTACGATCTGCCCGACGATACGCCGGGCCGGGCGCTGGCGATCCTACCAGGTCGGGGCACTGTCCAGATGCAAGCGCCGGCAATCGGCTATAGTGACATTGTGGCAACGTTGACCGGTGGCGGCCCTCGATGCGATATACCGACCGGCCTGGGCGACGTGGACCAGGACGCCGACGAGGGGCCTACGCCTGAGCAGATACGAGAGATACACGACCTGCGCGCCCAAGGGGAAAGCCTGAGCGAGATAGCGCGTCAGGTGTTTGGCGTGGCCGGCGGTGCGGCTTTTTACAAGGTCAAGGACGTTTTGAGCGAATGAGCACTACTACTACTACGGCCAAACCGGCGTTTTTGGAGCCTGTAGGGGCTACTGTGTAGTAGTAGTAGTGCCGTAGGGGAGGAAACGGGCAATGTTACGGCAACTATGGACGGTTTTTATCCTGGCGATCCTGGCGCTACTGCTACCAGGCACAACGACCCTGGACGGCGTGGCACGTGGCCGGGCTTTCGGTGGTTTGCGGCTGGACCTGGGCGGCCGGCGGCTGGCGCTGGCGTTTGTCGAGTATCGGCCTGCCCGGGTGTACTGGCGGGCGCGGGTAGGTGTGGGAGCGTGACAGCGCGGGCGATCCCCTTTTTGGCGATCCCTCCCACTCTACTGCAGTAGACCTCTGAAAAGTGCCACGGTTTAGACTACACGAAAGGCGAACAGGGCTGCTCACTTTCTAACTAATTTCTAACCTTAGACCTATTGACAAATGTGAGCATATCTGCTATACTTTAGACAGTTAAGTGAGCAGCACTGACCACATTAAAAACCAAACACGAACCACAAACAGCCTCGGGGAAGAAAGCCCACCAGGGTGGGAACTCAGAAAGAACCAAGAGCGGCGAAAGCCAAGAGCCGGACGGGGCCAAGCAAGCGGCAAGAGTTTGTGAGCTACCCTGTGAGCGATTGCTCAGAGGGTAGGGCACAAGCCCTATAGGGAAGCTGACGACGGTCAGAACCGACAACAGATAGCCGGTAGCCCCTCGGGGAAAAGGGGCACTAAACCAAAACACACGGGCGGCCAGTGCTGCGAACACCGACCGCCCCAAGTCATCGAAAAAGGAGCTTTCAATGACCACCTATCATTTTACCACAAACGAACTGGCGAGCAAGCTACCCCTCGGGCGGGGTGCGGTGATCCACTCGATAAAATGGGTCAAGATGGCCGGCGATCTGCAGGACCAAGCGTACATCCGGGCGGGCTACAACGGACGCCCACCGACCGGCACGAACGTGATGAGCGCGAACATGGTCGAGCTGATGTTGGGGCTAGACGGCAATATCACCGACATCCAACAGGACGGCGACCAGGTGACGGTCACCACGGACGCCGAACCCGAGCCGGCGACGATCTACGACCGGGCGCGCCAGACAATCGAAGGCGCGCGCCAGTGGCCAAGCGGCGATGCGGTGACGATTTGGCAGGGGAAGCATGCGCGGGTGTACGTCAGGGAATACCAGGGATTGCTGAGCTTGAACGCGGTTAATGGCGATCCTCGCAAGGTCGAGCGCGTACGATGCGGCTTTTATTCCCCTCGGGGCGGCTTTCGTTTCGACCTGGACCGGGCCGGCTACGACCGATGGGCCAGCCGGGCCAAGCAACTATTGAGCGCGTAATCAAACGGGGGGAGCGGGCGTGGACCTACTCCCCCCCTATAGCCTAGTGAAAGTGAGGTAAAGACGATGTTCAAAAAGATGGTAAAGTCAACCTATCCCCCTCGACTGTGGGCACTGGTGGGCTATCCTGGCAGTGGCAAAAGCACATTCGCTACACAAATGGCCGACCTGTGGCGGGCCGCCGTGGCGCGCCGGCTGGCCGATGTGGCGGCCTGAGATTCAACCGGGCCAGTCGGGGCATGCTGTTGCGTCACGACTGGCCCCAACACAGTGAAAGGATGGGACTATGGCAGAGGAACTTTTAACTATCCGGCAGGTGTGGGCAATCCTAGTCGAGCGCTGGCCAGACGACCCGCCGGCATATAGCACAGTTAGACGGTGGGTGGCACAAGGGCTATTTCCAGGCGCGTTTATTCACCCATTGGGCAACGTCTGGGCGATCCCTCGGGCAGCTTTGGACAATTTTGAGCGGCCCACATTAGGACGCCCGCGAAAGCGAGGTGACAAATGATCTGGCGATACTGGCGGCCCTGCGACCATTGCAGCGGCGCGATCCTCGTCACTATGGACCGTGAACACTTGAGCTACACTTGTCAGAAATGCGGCTGCCGGTGGGGTTGGGGTTTTATCCTACTTCACGCGGGCGATGATTGCCCAGTACACGGACGCTACGCCCAGCACGTGGCGGCCCTGGCACCTGATGAGCTGCAACCATTTGACGATCCGAGCTATGTATCATTCTAAGGAGGTGACCAACGACAAACGAACCTAGACCAGACGCAACAAGCCGACCTTGGAAGGCCGGCTTGCCGGGGACAACGCCAAGGGGTCACGACCAGGCGGCGATGTCCAGAACCATTATAGCACAAAGTGAGGTTTTTGAGATGATTATAACACCAACAACCACAGAGGCGGCAGCAGTGGCCGCCAAGCTCGAGGCACAAATCTTTCATCGCCTGGCCGGTGATCCTGAGACGCTGAAACTCTACGGGGCTTACGTCAACCTGATGGACTCCCTAGCCGGCGGCACCAGTGGCGGCGCGCTACTGGTCAGTTACGATACCATGGTGGCCGATGATCTGGCCCAAGCGCGGGCGGTCCTGGAGAACCCAAGTGTCCACTGATGACTTGAAGCAATCCAAGAAAATAGATGACCTGAAGCGATTCAAGCAACGCGTAGAGGTAGCGCTTGCTCGAGCTATCACTCCCATACAACGGTTGACCCGCACTGTGCTGTTAATAGTTGTTAACAACGAGTTGAGAGAATTAGAGGCCGGCGGTGATGCTGAGGCAGACCGCCAGAGCCAGCCAGAGCAGCACGAAGGGGAAAACGGCCAATGATCCGACATTTCTGCCCTGGGGCAGCCCTGGGGGCCAGTGTGGCCCTTGGGGTTGCCCTGGGGCGGGTTTGGCATTATTCGATACTTACGTAAACGGTTATATACGAAAGCATTTTGGAGCTTGAAAATGGACACAAAAGCACTGACGACATTCACCAACCAACCGGCGATGCTGGCCGCGATTGACCGGGCCAGCCTGGCCGACAGCACGAAAGCCCAGTACAAAAAGGCCCTCGGGCGCTACCTGGACACGGGCGCGGGCCTCACCGATGCCGGCGCGCTGGTCGCCTACGCTGAGGGGTTGCCCAAGTCAAGTAAAGCTTTCCTAAAGGCAGCGGTGCGGCTGGTCACTGAAGGGCTGGCCGGCGCGATCAAGGCCAACGTCACGCCCGAGAACTTGGACCAGGCACAAGCGGCCCTGCTGCGCATCGAAGCGCTACAGGAGGCCGTCAAAGTCAAGGCGGCCAAGGGGCAGAAATCGCACACGTGGCTTTCACAGCGGGAAGTCAAGGCGCTACTGGCAGCTTGCGGCAATGGGATTGTGGGCCAGAGGGACCGGGTTATCCTCGGCCTGTTGGTTGCGGCTGGGTTGCGGCGCGCCGAAGCGGCGGCGCTGCGATTCGAGCACATCAAGCTACAGCCCGTGGGAGAGCGCTTCCGGGCCGTTCTGGACGTCAAGGGCAAGGGCGCGAAAGACCGGGTTATCCCGATTTCGGACAAGCTGGCCGATATGCTGGACAAATGGCGCGCGGTGGTCGGTGACGGTTACATTTGCCGATCCCTGGGGATGGACCGCGAACCAGGGGACAGTATCTCGGAGGTGGGGATATTCGACGTTGTGCGCCGGCGTGGCCGGTTGGTCGGGTTTGACGGGGACCGGCGGCCAGAGTTGGCAGCGCACGACCTGCGCCGCACCTACGCCCAACTGGGCTACGAGGCCGGCGTGTCCATCACGCAGATTAGCAGGCTGTTGGGACACGCCAGTGTAGCGACAACGCAGCGCTACCTTAACCTTGACCTGGACCTCGACACGACCGTGAGCGATTTCATACCGTTGGAGTAAGGATGTTGACCATGTACACTACCAAAAACTTGCATCATTCCTCCTCTTCTGGTAAAATAACCGTTAACAATCGCATAAAAACCAGAGCCGTTGAGCCGCTTACAGGTGGGCAGACCCGACCTGAAGGCGGCTTTTTGCGTTTTAGGAGGTTTTTGAAGTGGAGAAAGAGCGTTTTGAAGAGTTTATTGCATTTCGCGTCCCTGCTCGTCTGGGGGCAGCGATCAAACGCGAATCACGTTTGCGGTGTGTCAGCGTTAGTAGTTTGGTTCGCGAGGAACTAGCACGCGCGTTATTGAAAAAACAGGTCACCGCCCGGCACAACGAGTTGACGGACCCGGACCGGGCGGCGGCCTTGGACACCGACTAGTGAAAGCCGGGCCAAAGGCATTGTATGCCTTTTTCTGGCCCGGCGCAAGCGAGGGATGAACAATGACGAGAAATAAAAATGCCCGCTTTTTGGCTGTGGGGGCGGCCAAGGGCGCGGGCGGGCCGGGCATAGTGGGGCGTTTCATCCAACCCCATTTTAGCACAAATCAAGATGTTTTTCAAGCCTGGGCACCTGGCGCGCTGGTATACAGTTCAGGCAATGGAGGCGCGCCGCGATGACAGCCAAGGCAGGGACGAAACAGAGCATCAATCTTGACGAAATCCCGCAGGACCTAAAAGACGCGCGCCAGTGGTGTGTTTGGCGGTTGGAGCCAGCGAAGGACAATCCAGACCGCTTAACCAAGGTGCCGTACCGGGCTAGTAACCCCAGATGGAAAGCTAAGAGCGATACGCCGTCAACCTGGGGCACGTTTGAACAAGCGGTTGCCTGTTGGCGCAAAACGCCCGATATTACGGGTATAGGTCTGATGTTTGACGGCGATCTGTGCGGTGTAGACCTGGATCATTGCGCTAGTGCCGACGCGCTAGAGCCGTGGGCGCTGGAGTACGTCAAGCGTTTGGATACATACACCGAATGGAGCCAGTCAGGGACCGGCGTGCACTGTCTGGCCTGGGGCTCGCTACCGGACAAGGGCCGAAAGCGGGGCAAGGTCGAAATGTATGATAAATCGTCACCACGCTTTTTCGTGGTGACGGGCCGGACACTGGATGGTCACGATAAGATTGAGCGCCGGCAAGCTGAAATCACAGCGCTGCACGCTGAAGTATTTGGAGAGTCAGAGCCAGAACCAGAACCGGGGCCGATGCGTACCTCGGGGGCGATGAACTTGAGCGATGCGGAGCTCTTAACCAAGGCGGTCAGTGCGGGCAACGGCGCAAAGTTTGAACAATTGTGGGATGGGAACGTGAATGACTACCCGAGCCAGAGTGAGGCCGACCTTGCTCTTTGCAACTTGCTGGCGTTCTGGACTGGGCGCGATCCGGCAGCGATGGACCGGCTTTTCAGACAATCGGCACTGATGCGGGCTAAGTGGGATCGACGGCATAGTGCCGGCGGTGATACCTACGGACAGATGACAATTGCTGCTGCCATCAAAAACACGAGAGAGACTTACACGCCCGGGCAGAGCAGCAACACCGCTAACGCGCCGGCGGCCTCGGGGAACGATGCGCCGGATCTCTCATACTTTCTCAACCAGACAGCGGACCACGGAGGGCACGCCGAATGTGTGAGGCGCTACACTGACGGCACGGTGCTTTTTTGTGACGCCCTGGGCTGGATGGTCTACACCGGTAAACGCTTTGAGACTAACGCAGAAAAGCGCGTTAGGGGCATAGTCAAGACCGTTTTAAAAAAGCGCCGAGCGCTGGCACGGGATAAAGAGCTTGAAGCTATCGCAAAAAGCACCAAGTTGAGCCGTGATAATGTGGGGGGCGCAATGTACATGCTGGCCTCCGATGTCTATGTCAAACCAGAGGGGTTTGACAACGCGCCGTTTTTGCTCAATTGCTCCAATGGCGTGGTAGACCTGCGAACCGGTGAACTGGCGGCTCACTCGCCTAGCAATCGTTTTACTTATGTGATCCCAACCGCCTACAATCCGAACGCCGACACTCGCCAATGGGAGAATGTGGCCAACGAGCTGACGGGCAGCCCACTAATGACACGCTATCTACAAGAGGCCTCGGGTTACTCGATAACTGGCTCAACCCAAGAGGAAGTCATGTTCTACATCTTTGGGCCAACACGAGCCGGCAAGGGTACATTTACTGAGACTATTTTAGCGGCGTTAGGTGGTATGCCGTTAGCAACTGAAGTTGACTTTCGTATCTTCACCCAAAGCCGGGGGGCCGATGCGCAAAACTTTGCCCTTGCGCCCTTGCGCCCATGTCGGTTGGTGGCTGCAAGTGAGAGCAAGAGCAACGAACGATTGAACGCGGCTAAAGTCAAGGTGATGACTGGTAACAACGAGATATATTGCGCCAACAAAGGCAAGGACTTTTTTAGCTACCGACCACAATACAAAATCTGGTTGGCGTCAAACTGGCCGGTTAACGCCGATCCCGACGATGACGCCGTTTGGTCAAGAATCCGGGTTATACAATTCCCCAACTCCTTTTTAGGCAAAGAGGATAAGCACTTAAAGCGCCGACTGACTGAAAAGGACAACCTTGAGGCCGTGCTAGCATGGGCCGTGGCCGGCGCTGTGCGTTGGTACGAACGGGGCAAAGATGGGCTATTCACTCCCAACAAAGTTGAAGCAATTACAAAGGAACATAGGGAACAACAAGACTTTGTGGGCCAGTGGTTAAGTGAGTGTACAGAGCGAACCGACAACACCGATGATTTTATACCGAATGACCGTCTTTACGGCTCGTATCGTAGTTGGTGCGACGATAACGGCGTTATGCCCAAGGGCAAGCGCACGCTGACAATGGCGCTAACCCGCAAGGGCTACAATGCCGGCACGGTTAAGAAGTTAAAAGACCCACTAGGCGGCTGGAAGACACACCGGGGATGCGAGGGAATGAAGTTTGTTGAGTGAAACGCGGTTGCAGTTGGTTACGGTTACAGTTGGTTACGGGGTTTTCCCTACTGGGCACCAGTTATTTTACCGGGGGCTGGTTGGGAAAGTAGTGTAACCAAGCGTAACCGTAACCAAAAAATTGAGGTAACCGATGCACACGCAACAGGAAAGACTTAGGCAGCTTGCAGAGCTGGAGCACGACGCCGAAACGATCTTGGCGCTGATTCGAGCTTGTGAGGATGATACGGAGCTGGCAACGCTGCAAGCGGAGCTAAAAGACACGCTTGACGCCCACCAAGCGGTTTTAGACGGTGATGGGCGCTAGACTGTGACAATGGACACGCCAACGACACCGCCGGCACCTGCCGGCTGGCAACTAGTACGCTACCACCTGGACGGACGACCCCCCGAGCTGGACCCTTTGACCTCGGCGCGGGGGCGATCCCTGGCGTGGTGCAAGCGAATGGCGACGGCCTGGCGGGCCTCTTGTTTCAACAAGGGGCACTATGAGCTGGCCATCGAGCCTGCCGGCGGTTGGGCTGCCCTGGGTGGCGATCCCCTGGCGGCCCTGGTCTACGGCGTGGCCGGCGGCGATCTGCCCCCAGAGGTGGCGCTTGCCCAGCTTAGGGCGATGATAGACGGCCCCAAGGGGTCTTAAGGAAAGGGGTTACTGTGGATCTGAAACAAGCACGAATCAAACTAGAGCAACAAAGGGCGCTAGTACGTGAGGCACAACAGGCACAAAACGAATTTGCCCGACAAGCCGAACTCGAAGCGCTGGCGGCTGAGCTGCCCGACCGGCTGGCCCAACTCGATTACCTAGAGGATGAGGTTAAACAGCTCGAAGCGGAAGCAGCAGCAACCCACCAAGCGGCCCTGCAGGAAACATCCGAACGGGCGCGCGCGATTCTCGAAACGGCGGCCAGCGAGACGGCGGCCTGGCGCGCCGACCTGGTGGACCTGTGCGCGGGGTCGTTTGAAATCCGCGACCGTGGGGAGATGCGCGCGTTCTTCTCGCGGCTAGATTCTCACCTTGCAGGTTTGCCCGCGATTCACGCGCCGATTTTTGACGTGTTGCCCGAGCTGCGCGCCCTCGCCGGTGCGGATTTTGACCGGCTATGGACTGAGGCCGGCGGCGCTGATGCGCGCTTTGGTCTGCGATTCAAACCAGGCGAGCTGAAATCACATCAAAAGAAAATCAGGCAGGCAATCCAAGACCTGGTACGCCGGGGGCTCGTGTACCTCCCTGGCTCATCCCGATAAAGGTGCTGGCGCTGGCCCTGGCCGCCGTGGCCGGGCCGGCGCTGGCCCTGGGGGCTACCTATGACGACATTCCAAGACCAACTGGCCCAACTCCAGGCCGAAATAGATGTGGCCCTGGCCGAGCTACAAAGCCCAGCCCACCAGGCCGAGCTTGACGCCGCGCTGGCCAAGGCCAAGGCCGATGTGGTCAAGACCCTGGCCGAGCTAGCCGACCCTGAGCGCGAAAGAGCAATCTTAACCCGGCTGCAAGCCAAGGTGGTTAAGGCGCTGGCTGATCTACAAGCGGAGGCCGGGTTGACTGAAGGTTGACAAAAGGTTACCCGTCTGGCGCCACGCACCCGCGCGGAGTGGTGAAGAAGTGGTGAAGAAGTGGTGGCCCTGGGCAACGCGCCCGCGTAGGTGAGTAATGACCGACGATCCGCCGCAAGACCTGACTTGGGCCGACCTGGCCGAAATCGAGCGCGAACTGGCGCGGGTGATCCGGGCCTTGCTGGACTACACCGACGGCGTACCCGTCTACAAGCCCTGCCGGTGCGACGGCCTGCCCTATCCCCATCGGCCTGGGTGCCGGGGATGCACGGTTGACCCAGAGGTAGCCAAGACGCTGAACCGGTGGCGCGATAGAGCGCGCCGGCGCGATCAAGTGACTTGCTGGTGCAGCGCTTACAGCTTTCCCCATCGGTGCGGCGGTGGCCGGTGCAACCGGACGCCTGGCGATCCGGTCACCAAACAGCAAGCGGGGGGGGCACGGATAAAATGAGTGTTCGACATAGACGACACGCCGCGAAACGGTGGTGACCCGGTGGCCCTGGCCAGCTTGCGGCTGGTGGCGGCGATGGTCGAAAGAGCGGAAAGGGACGCCCAGCGCGGGGACCAGGGGGCAGCGGCCTGGCTGGCCTGGTTGCGAGGGGGTTTGAGGGGGAGCGGCGGCCGGGGCGCGCCTGGCGATCCGATAACCAAAAAGCAGACCTTGCAGAAACGTGAGCAGTTAGGTAATGCGGCTGACTGAAGCAATCGAGGCGCTACTAATAGCCACAAGAGCGGACGGGCGCAGCTCTGCGACGGTTGCGACCTATCGTAAAAGGCTCAAGCCCTTTCTGGCCTTTTTCGGTGATGTCTCTGTGGACAGCCTCACTGTTTCTGAAATACGCCGCTATGTTGCCCACCTGCGCGATCAGACCACTCTTTGGGCTGATCACCCGATGCACGAGGGGCGCGCCGGCGTGCTTTCGACGCATACTATAGCCGGTCACGTCCGGGCTTTCAAGCGGTTGTTTAATTGGCTGGAGGGAGAGGGGGAGATAGAAGTCAACCCTACGCGCCGAATCAAGACACCCAAGCCCAAGCAACGAGAACCAAAGGCCATCGACTTTCAAGACTTTCTGGCCCTGTTGGAAACAACGAGGGGCGAAAAGCTGGCCGATGTGCGGGACCGGGCTATTTTGCTGTTCCTATCTGACACGGGATGCCGGGTAAAGGGGTTGTGCGGTTTGCGGGCGAAAGACCTTCACTTTGATATGCACCTGGCGACGGTGACAGAGAAGGGCGACCAGACCAGGCTGGTGCCAGTCAGTGAGATGACAGAGGCGGCTTTAAGGTCGTGGCTGGATGTCAGGCCGACCGATCAAGGCCCTTGGCTATTCGTGAGCTTGGGGAACAAAGCAACGGGGCGGCTATCTCGTAATGGGGTTAGGCAGATGCTCAAACGGCGCGCCCGCCAGGCCGGCGTATCGGGGCGCGTCAATCCCCACGCCTTTCGTCACGCCTTTGCACGTGAATTTCTGATGAGCGGCGGCGATCTGGGGACACTGGCCGACCTGCTGGGTCATAGCAGCGTAGAGGTCACCCACGCGAGTTACGCGATCTTCACAATCAAGGAACTACAAGAGAAGCATCGCCGGCATAGTCCAATAGCCCGAATGATGAGGGAAAGAAATGAGAACTCATAAGCCCTTGGTTGGCAGTTCAAATCTGCCCGTCGCCATCTTTAAGACGACTAGTGAGAGGGCGCTTCTTATGCCTCGAACTGTCACCTTGGTATCTTGGGCGTTTGCCCCAGAATGGTTGTCAATAGCGGAGGCCTCTTTTTTATCGGGCCATGGTGCTGACCTGTTGCACTGGCTGATTGACGAAGGAGACATAAACGCCAAGCTCGAAGGGGAAACGTGGCTTATCGAAAAGGCCAGTTTAAGAGAGCACCAAGAAACTCTTTTGGAAGTAGCACAGGGCTGGTGGGGTTAAATCCCCTGGCTAACTGGACCCAAACAAGCGCCCCACCTACCCGGTGGGGCTTTGCTTTGAGGCGGCCTGATGACCCGCTTTGGTTCCTTTTGGATTGACAACGTTTGGCCTATGGTCATCGGCTTTCTATCTGCCCTGGCCTATGTCATCGAAGGCGGCGGCGCGCTGGCGCTGTTGTTCGCTCCTGTGGTAACCTGGGCGCTGTGGCAAGCGGGCCGGCGGGCCGAGCGTATCTGAAATGCCTGACAATTTCAACCCCTCCGAATGGATCACGACCGCCGAAGCGGCAGAGCTGACCGGGTATAGTTCGGTCACCTTCCGCTGGCTTGTGAGAGAGGGAAAGATTAAGGGCCAGAAGCGCGGGCGAGATTGGTTCCTGGACAAAAAAAGTGTACTCGCTTATGTAGAAAAAATGGAGAATCTGGGAACGGCAAAGCACGACCCTACCAGAAAGTAAGAAGGGATTAGGGGGCTGTTTGGGTCTTGACAGCCCCCTTTTTCTATGGTAAACTTATATCGCAAGCGATAAGACATCGCTTTTCTTTAACGTGAAGTCCTATCGTATCCGATAGGACAACATAACAGAACGGCTCCCGAGCAGTGTCACTCACTACTAGGGAGCCTGGCTCACACGCCGGAGTAGCGGCGCGCAAGCTGTCCTTATTTTAGCAGAAAAGGCGGCCCTCGCAAAGCAACGGCGGGGGCCGTTTTTATTTCGCTACAGAAAGGGGATGACCAAATGAGCGAAACAATGAACGGGTGGATCACCACGAACGCCGGTGCGAAGTTGACCGGCTACACGCCGGCATATGTGCGGCAACTGGCGCGGTTGGGCCGTATCCAATCGCGCAAGATGGGCCGTGACTGGCTGGTTAGTCGAGAGGAACTCCTGGCCCACAAAACAAGAATGGATGAGCTGGGCACCGACAAACACAACCCGTGGGCGGCGCGATGAACCGGCACAAATTGACCCAAGCGGACCGCCGGCGGGGCGGCCTGGCAGTGACCGAACGACGACCGCCAGAACGCTGCCCATATTGCGGTAAGAAAATGGCGGGCCGTTCGTGGCATAGCTACCTTGGGCACTTGGGGTTGCACGGCCTGGCGCGGCGTTACTTTGACGGTGATCTGGACGCTGCACAGCGGCGGTTAAGGCGAAACGGACTGGCACGGCAAGACCCGTCCCCCTGGAACGGGGCAATGCCGACATACAAGCCAGTTTGGCAGAGTTAGGAGGTATCAAGATGAACATCGGTTTAGACGTAGGATATTCAGCGGTTAAGGCCGTGAGCGGGCCGCGGCGCGTTACTTTCCCCTCTGTGGTCGGTGACGTCCAGCGCGCGCGTTTCTCCCTGAACGGCGCACGGGACGGTGACATCATACTGACCGAACCCGAGCCGGTGCTAATCGGTGCGGGCGCTATTGAGCAAAGCCGCTTTTTGCGCCGGCGTGAAGACCGGGCCTGGGTGCATAGCGACGAATGGTACTACTTGGCCCTTGCTGCAATAACCGAACTGACTGACGCCACTCACGCCGAGCTGGTCATAGTGACGGGCCTACCCGTGAGCTTTTACGACGATAAGGACACGCCGCGCGCGCGGCTGCTGGGTGAACACAAGACGGCACGGGACGGCCGGCGGGCGCAAAGTTTCAAGGTGGTGGACGTTCGTGTTATCCCCCAGCCATTTGGCGCGCTGTTGGCGGCCAGCCTGGATGACCGGGGCCGGATTCGGGACCAGGCACTAGCGACCGGGGCCGTGGGAGTTATCGACGTGGGCGGCAAAACCACGAATCTATTGAGCGTTAACCGACTGTCCGAAATCAGCAAGGAAACGGCCAGTGTGAACGTGGGGGCCTGGGACGTGGCGCGGGCCGTTCGTGTATTCCTAGACGCTGAATGCCCTAACCTGGACCTGGAAGACCACGAAGTTATGGACGCGGTGCAAGCGCGCCAGACAAAATATTACAGCAAGCCGGTTGACTTGTCGGCACCCATCGAAGCGGCGCTTGCTCCAATGGCCGAAAAGGTGATAGCTGAGGCAACACAGCTTTGGAACGGCGCGGCCAGTCTAGACGTGATCCTGGTCACTGGCGGCGGCGCGCTGCTGTTGGGGCCTAAGTTGCGTGATCATTTCCCCCATGCGCGCATAGTGTCAGAACCTCTGTGGGCCAACGCCCTGGGCTTTTGGCGGTTTGCTCAGAGGTTAGCGGGTAAGTAATGCCGGGCAATATTGCCCAGCAATACCAGGGGGTCTTTATGGCAAAAGTGACAGTTAGTTTCACGCTAGACGACCGGGGGGACCGTGACATAGTGGCGTGGCTGGACAAGATACCCGCCGGGGCCAAGTCGGGGGCGATCCGTGACGTGATCCGGGCGCACCTACGCGGCGGCGTGAGCCTGGGCGACATTTACCAAAAGCTGCTTGAGCTTGACGCCAAGCTAGCCAAGGGCGCGCTTGTGGTCGGGGCCAAGCCGATGGACGCGGGCGACGTTGACGAACCCGCCGACGTGGCCCTGGCGCTGGACAATCTAGGACTGTGAGCGATGGGCGCAAAGGGCGACAAGCCGGCGGGCGACCTCGGGCCGAATGAACTAACCCGGCGCTGCCCCACCTGCAAGGGGCGCGTTACTCGCGCCGACGAGGCGCGCGGGCGCTGCCGGCACTGTGGCGCGGTGCTGCTGAGCCTGGCAAAAAGCAAGTCTAGGGGTAGAGGTGTGAAATGAACAAGGCATTAGTTTACATCGTCTTTATGACCGTGATCCTGGCCATCGCGGTTGGCGCGATGGTGTTTGGACGGGTTGACCGTTTCGGCGCTGCCCAGCAAGAGCGGCAACGCATAGAAAACGCCGACCTGGCCGAACGGCTGGAGAAAGAGCAAGGGGCAAAGGTGCTGTGGGCTTATGCTCAATACGTTCTCCTGGCGCTGGCGATCCTGGCGGGCCTATCGGTGGCCTGGCTGTACTGTGTGCGCCGGGCGGCTGAAATCCGACCCGATAGCGCCGGCATTTTCCCAGTGGTGCGGGTGAAGGTGGCCGGCGTGACGGCGCTACACAATCCTAACCGAACCGTGACACCCGTCACGCTTTACGCGCCGGCGCAACTCGCCAACCAGGTGGCGGTTATATCGGTGGCCAGTGGCGACCCGGACGCCCAAGAGCGCACGACGGCGCGCGCCCAAGCTGTGCAACTCGCAGCGGCCAGCACGCGCAACGCGCCGGCGCTAACCGGTGAACGCGGGCGCATACCAGGCAACACGCCCCTTGTTGATCCTGGGGACCAGGACCGGGCTTACCCGTGGCCGGCACGCGCGCCTCTCACTGGCCTGTTGAATGGGCACGGGCCGTCATTGCATCGCCTGATTATGGGCGTGACGGTGAACCAGGAAAACGGGGCTAACGAACTGGTAACCGGTGACCTGGCGCGGCTGGTACACATAGCGGTAGGGGGGTCTTCTGGCTACGGCAAGAGCATGTTCTTACGCGCCCTGGCTTTCCAACTGGCGACGGCACCCGAGCGCCCGAGCCTGGCCCTGGTGGACCTGGAGGC
>Ga0180434_10005696_pt1 | contig 14585 bp, 22 predicted proteins | sample SS_ome_7_FD_132453 | JGI IMG/M metagenome (GOLD analysis project Ga0180434, IMG submission 132453) | Hypersaline lake sediment archaeal communities from the Salton Sea, California, USA - SS_1_D_2 metaG | ecosystem: Environmental > Aquatic > Non-marine Saline and Alkaline > Hypersaline >... | reverse complement strand
GTTCCAGCATGAGCGTGGTCTCCAGCGGCTACTTGAGCGGCACCAGTTCCAACATCGCCATTAGCGTCAAGGACTTCGAAAGTAACCTCTGCTTGCGCTGTTGCTGCGAAATCGCTTATTGTTGCCGCTGTTTGAGTGCCTGTATGATTTGCTCTTGCCCTATCCGATGCGTGGTAATGATCTGTGCTATCACCGCTGCCCGACAAGGAAGCGTACTCTGCCGCCGTTAAATGGACGTAATCTCCTGCGTTTAGCTTCTGGAGATCGTCATGCCTTACATCTTCTGATCTTCCTTTTTTTAGCATTATGAGGTTACCTTCTTTTTACCCATCAGAACAAAGCTCAGCTTATCCGCTATACTTGCCCTGACTCTTATTGTTGTTGTTGCCTCTCCACTTATAGATAAAGTTTGTGTATCGTTTGCCAGGATAGGTTTATCATAGAAAACAAAATCATCTCCATCGGCTGCGACGTCACCATGTCCAGCGGTACAAAAAGCTACTCTAAAAGTTCTATCGGATGTATCCTGGTTGCAAATATACAAAACAGCATCTATTTCTGTACTTGCTGGAACAACATAGAGCTCAACTTCGGTTGTGTTTGCTGGTCTTAATGATGCTAACTTTGCAGATGTATAACTAACTGCCATTCTAACCTCCTAACAGAACATAAGCGCACTAAAATAAGACGCCTCTTCTGCTATTGAATCTATTTGAAATGTTTCGTCGCCACCATCATTCAAAGTTATGAATGTTATCCCATTGCCTTCGCCTATTTTTTCCTCTAAAGTACCAACCGTCGTGTCGTTCGTTGAAACCAACACCCTACTGGTGCCAAGTAATGTTGTTTGGTTGCTATAAAGCTCTGTGAAATTAGCGTTTGTCTTTGTCAATAGAGCAGCGTCAACATGATCAGTTCCTGATATCGTAGCTTGTGCCATTAGTCTTGCTCCAATACTCTATATTGTAAGGCTATTCTTTGTATACCAAAGACGTTACCCGACAAAATAGAGTTGTCTATGCCAACCAGAACACTTCGACAATTAAGGTTTGTCGATTTATGCAATATGGTTTTTTGTGGCTGTATTTTATAAAAAGCGTCCTCTGTATCCATGGTCAATTCAGATACTGTTAATCTATCATCAAGCCCAAGTATATGAGTCACTGCTTTTTGCTCGTCCCTAAGCCTCCCATCGGTGTATAAATTAACATTGAATTTACCACCTGTCTTTCCGTAGGCTGTTACTTGATATTTATTTATATTTACCTGCGAGAATGGAAATTCTATGGCTTTGGTAAGCATTCTTGGTATTAATTGGTGAGAGCCAAAATCCTCATAGTTGCTATCATCAAATTCAAGAATAAACCCATCTGATGTTCCGATGTATAAAGCATCCTCAAAGGTTGAATAAGCTGTGGGTGTAAATACGTTTCGTATATCGACGCCAGAAGAGTCTGGGTCTCCAGAGTTATCTCGAATATATACTGTGCTGTATCCAAGAGTATCGTTATCGCCATAATCCCACTCATGATTGTTTAACGACCCTACCGTGCCTTCAGTAAGTTTTTTATTATCCATTAATATGAAATCTGGTTGTGCGGTAAAGCTCGGGTCTCCGCCACCAGCAAGCTCAACATAGTATTCATTAGTACCGCTTCCTGATGCTGTCCATTTGTACGCATCACTCGTAAGAATGTCTCTATAAAATTCATATTCAGACCAAGAATAAAGTTCATCCCCTTGGCTAATAGATGGATCTATCTCAGAACATACCAATGTTCTCCAATAATTTGGCATGGATACAAAGATCTGCCTATACCTTGGGAAAAAGCCGATAATGGCGGCCGAAGACCAGTAATCAGTAAACCTGTCTATGATCCTGGTAGACCTTGGCTTTACAACTATATCGCCATATTCTTGAATGCCAATTAACTGCTTTAACCCTTCTTTTGAAGCTAAAAATATAGATGTATCGCTATTAACTAAAGAATTGTAGCTACAGCTATGGTACTCAAAATCTTGAGAGGCAACATAGCTTGATGGGGAATCTCCATATAGCCTCGCCATATACCGAGCATCTTCAGTTCCAAATATCCATAGATTGTTAAATAGTGCCGCTAAGCCGCCTACCTCATAACTACCACCATCTCCATCAACTGCGCCTATATATCCACCACCATCAGACGTAGACCAATCAAGGTGTGTTAAATTGGAGTAATATATATGGTTAGTATTGCTCGGATCTCCAGACACAAAAAGTCTATTTTTATGAATGGCCCCAAATTTACCTTTTGGAGGTTCACTTGGCCCTATAGCCATTAAGGGGTTTTTTGTTACTTCTGCATTATAGGACCCTGTATAGTAATATGCGACACCTCCGCTCAAAACAGCTTCGCAATGAACATTGATATAATTAGACGCGTCTCCATTTGAATACTCAACATTAACATAATAGGCTACATTAGGAGAAAATTGCACAGATACATCCGTTGCTGCTATTGTAACTGAATACATTGTGGCAGTAACAGGTATTTCGACAGCGGTAGGAGTTATATCTGTAGATGACATTAAAGCATCATCAGAAACCCTTCTAACAACCAGCTTGATTGCTTGGTTATCAGTTCCAGTGTATCCGTTTCCAATTCTAGCCAATTTAACCTTTGCCTGTGTTGGTGGTATCGTATATCCAGCAGTCCAGCTTGTCGTTGTAAACTTAAATCCAGCCCTTGTATTCGTACCGTCACCTACCGGAAGGGTGGCATCATCAACTCCAGAAGAATTATCCCACTCATACCCGCTTGACCCAGTACCGCTATCATATGCCATTTTAATATCTGTAATATTATTTAGATATTTGATGTAACTGCCGTCTAAAATGATTGCAACACTGTTATATTGTATTATCGTAGCTGTGTTATTTTCAAGAGTTCCTATTAGTGTCGGCGTGCCAGAATTATCATAATACAATTTGCTGTTAGTATCTATCATTAATAAATAAATAGTTCCGCCAATATTGCATTCCTTAACATAAACTATCTTTGCATTACTTGTAGTAGCGACAGATGTTGTTTTTTTTACAGGTAGCCTGGGTTCTAAAATACCATTTTTAATCCTAAAATTAACGCATTCATGTAATTCGCCATCTTTGAGCATGGCTGGTCTTGTAACAGTATTGAGGCCATGAGACCAATTCTCGAAAGATGCTGCCCCTCTTCTCGCTCGCCTCCTTTTAAATCTAAGTAAATCTTTTTTACTCACAATTACATCCTATCAAAGAAAGTTGTTTTCTGGTACCGTTTCTTAGTCCCGCGTTTATAAACCTTATTCTTTGCTCTTTTGTAGGCGTTTACGTATTGAACAAGATATCTTGAATTGTCCCTTTCCTGGATCTCAAGCATATCAGCAACAAGCTTGTAATAAATAGCGTTATTAAAAATCCCTTCATACGGAAGATCGTCAGAGGACACAGAGGTTAATTCTGTAGGCGTATCTGTATATTTAAAGTAAATCGTGTAGGCATCGTCTGGGGTCGGAAGAAAGCCAATATCTCCGCCCTCTGTAACATAGTAGCTTGTTGGTGTAGCTGTGGTGGTTGTAACGTCGTAATTTATTTTTTCCTCTTCGTCTAATTGAGATAGGAAATATTTTTCACCATCAACCCAAACCGCATCATAGTTTATAAATTGAAAGTCAGTGAACGAAGGCGTGTATTCAGCAGTTCCGTCAACTGTAGTTACAGACCCTATGGTGTAAATCATATTTGAGTCTGCATTAGATAAATCATCATGAACTTCGTTTAAAATAATGTTAGTCATCCCTAACAAATTAGTATCGCTAAATTCATCGAGGGTTTGATCAACATCCCTGACAGCTACCAATGCCCTCGTTACAACCGTTTGAAGGGTTCCCATTTAAGTAACCTCACTAATTATCTTTACATTAAAGCGTTCTCTTTTTGATATCATAACAAGAGATGGTCCATAATGGTAAGCCTTCATGCCAGGATACATTTCTTGACCTTTAGCTTTCTGCCCATCTTTATCGGCTATCCTGTAGATATCAGACGAATGGGGAATTTCAACTTGAGTTTCGACACATGCATCATGCAGAGCATTTATTTCAGCTTCATTCAACTCGACTCTATCTCCGTGCATAAAGCGCTTTGACCGCATAGGCTTATCCGAAATAGAAACATTTAATGTAATAGGTATGTGTAATTCGTCTTGTTCCAATCTCTTTACTTCGCATATATATTTTTTTAATTTTTCTTTTTTTGGCATACTTCCTCCTTTTGAAAGGGGTGCCGAAACACCCCGTAAAAATAATATTTAAGTCATTAGTCCGTAATCACTAAGTGGGTACTGGATGTATTTCTTGTTCATTACCAAACAAACATCGCCTGTATCAAAGTCGGCAGCAGAAGTAGCAGTTCCAAGTAGATCTTTAGATGTGTTCAATCGTCCATATCTACCAGTAGAAGATTTCTGTAACGATTTTACATAAGCATAGTTATTATTGGTGGTATTAAAAATAACCCAATTTTGTCCACCACTGACGCCCAGTTCTCTAAAATCAACCCCAGTGTCTTCAAAGTAAGTGTTGCTACTTGTTGTGCCATCATGTACTCCTCTGGCTATCATATGGCTATATTGAAAGCACTCTATCATTAATCTCGCATGATCAGTTAACCCGGTTAAGTCGCTAGTCAACTTAATTGCGTTTGCTGAAAAACCATCTTCAATCGGATTACTCTCGCTAAAAGCAGTAAAATCAGCATCAGCATCAAGATCAATCATATGATTTTCTTTGATATAACCAAGTACTACGCCTTGGCCAGACTGAACAGTTCTATCGCCAGCAGCAACACGAGTAATAGCTGTATCTTTACCTTGTAGTCGATCCCAAATAATACCAAGGCCTGTGGCCCACTCTGTGATTTTAATAATATCAGGACAAAAGCCTGGCTTCAAAAATATATCCGCAGCGCCATTAGCAATTGCCATTGTCATAAAAGTTTGTCCGTACATTATCTACCTCTCTATGCTTCTTGAACTTCAAGCCTATACATGAAGTCATCATTAGTAATTTTTGATGCGTGCTCGGTCTTCCAGCCAATAGTGTATCGTTGATCTAATGGGTCTACAGGGTTTTTGACGAAAATCTGAGTAGAACGTTTTTCCATTTTAATATTAGCATAAGCACTTCGACCTAAAACAACTATCCCGTATACATCAGCAGAGCTATCGCCAGCACCAGACCAAATTTTACCGTTAGGAGTTAAGATGAAACGAATACCATGTGCATAGCCATACTCATCTGGTAAGGTTTCTTGTTGGCTTCCATACTCCTCCTTAGGCGTCCATCCGGTTAAGCTTTCAAGGCTGGTCAATAAGTCAGTATGTCCGATTGCGATAAACGATTCAGGTGTTGGAGAAGTAGAGATTTTAACACCAGCATTGATTTGCTCACGAATTCGACGAGCGCTATTACTAAGTAATGTTTTACGAATTGTCTGGCAATCTGCATCACTAATTCCAGCCGCTACATTAGCTCTTGCTGCAACACCACTTGCATATCGAACGTTAGTTCCAGACATAAGTTCATCGCGCTCAACCGTATCAATTGTTTCGCCAGCCTGATCGCCAAGAGCGTCAGAGATTTCCATCACTGTACGTTTTGGAGATGTCTTTTTAAATAAATCAGTTAGTGTTACATAATCACCATATTGACGGATTTGAGCGGTAACGTCCGTGTAGGTCGCCAACTTACCATCAGGTGTAATTCCTTCTGTTAATGGAGTTGTGCTTTTTGCGAACTTTTCAATTCTGCGCATGGTTACTTTTGTACCTTCATGCATAGGAAGCATAGCAGGCATACCAAACTTATCATGTACAAGATTATAAGTCGCTCTTTCAAGGAAATTTCTGTGCAAAAATCCAGTTATGTTAGGATCAATGCTTTCAATAGTAGTAATATTAGACATTATCAATATCCCATAAATTCAGTTTCTTTTATCCTTTTGAAATCAGAAGACTTCATGTTCCAAGGATCTTTACTGTTATTATTATTGTTAGTTTGTCGAATGTTTCCACCTCCAGATCTAACTTTGAAACCCGAAGATGTTTTCTGAGCGCTTGGCCTCTGACCTGAGCGCAAGTTCTGCTTATTTTGAAGCACATAATCGTGAAGTTTTATAATATGACTATAGTCTCCATTTTCTGCACTTGTTTTGATAGCAATAAAATCCTTGTATGGTAGCGAGTCTGCAACATCGTTAACGAGCTGCCAATTCTCTTGCCACCCGTCTGGATCTTTGGTCATGAAATAATTCTGTAGTTGTGCTTGAGGGCTTGTTTGTCGTTCTATATGCTGCTTGACTGGTTGGATCTCGCGCATAATTTCATCTTTAACTTCCCTTTTGGTAGCTTCTAAATTATTCTTAACCCATTCATCATCACTTTGAAATTCACTCAAGGGTTTATATTCGGCTTTTTGAGGTTGTTGCACCTGTGGCTGAGCTTGGGGTTGCTGAAGGGCTTTATTATTGGCGTATTGGTATATAGCCTGCAATGCCCCGGGGTCGCTATCTATGAACTTAACAATATCTTTGTATTTTCCTATTGTTTGTTCATGCTGATAACCTTTCTGAGCTTCTCTAATCCTTTGCTCATTGGCCAGTCTATCAACCTCTTCCTTCGATAATTGAACATCTTGCTTGTTGTACCTTAGTGTTTCAGTATCCTGCTGAGACTCTTCCGCCTTCTGTTCCTGGTTTAGAACAAATGGCTCTATCTCTTCTTTTTCCTGTGGTGCTGCTTCAGACTGTGTTGGTGTTTCTACTTCCTTTTTCTCGATAGGTTCATCCGAATATTTTTCTTGTTGAAATTCCTCTTTGGACATTTCAAATGGGTCTACCGTTTTACTATCAGACATATTCCCTCCTAACTCGATTGGTTTTTTCGAGTTCTAAATAAAACTTAAATTTTTTCTTAATACTCTCCAACTCCTTAAGCCTTGCCACGCTTTCAGAGTGATTGCCATCTTTGTTGTTCAATAGCTCTTTGAACAGCTTTTCCTTTTCCTCCTCAAAAACTTCTTTAAACAAAGGATTATCAAGAACTTGTTTCGCATATAAAAACTTTTCGTTCTTAGTCACCTCTTCCCCCTCTCGCCTTAATTGCCAATTCCGCAACCTTAACCTGATGATCTCTTTGTGAATCTGCTTCCTTCTGCCTTATTCTAACATCTTCCATCTCACCTTTCTGTTTAATCTTAGCTGCATCTAATTGCTGCTCTGTTTTGACTGCATCCTGCTGCGCCTTTATTTGCTGTTGTTGCATTTGTTGTTGTTGCTGCATTCGTTGTTGCGCTTGTTGTGTCATCTGTTCAAGCTCTGTAACAAAGTCAGATGTTTGCCTAAACCCAAGACTGGAAACATATCTTGTAACCATATTATGGATACTTTCCATAGAAATGATTTCAGGGTGTAATTGCCTTGCTTGGAGTAGGAAGCCAAACATTCTTTCAATCTTTCCAGCTTCCTCAACGCCAACTTGTGCCTCGATACCCATATTAACCTTGCACGAAACTTTTCCCTGTATCTGCTCTGGAGATATCGTAACTTCCTTACCTCTAAAGTTAACGGTGAAGGGCTGCTCTAAGTTCTTTTGCAATAGTATCGTAGCTTTTCTGTAAAAATCCTTAATTCCTGTCTCTGCAAAGATTTTGGCTATTAGCTCCATTCTTTGATGGGCTGCATTTTGATGTATCTGCATCCCTGTGGCTGTCCTACCAATAGAGGCTTGCGGGATCGCCCCCATGTTCGTTTTAGAGATGCCAGTTCGCTCATCCCGCATCTGATCAATCTGATTTAGAAGTGAAAAATTACCTGGATGTACTGGCTGAGGTGCCTTATTTTGAACTGCTTCAGGGTCCCCCATAATCACGTCGCCCGGCATTGCTTCGGACAATCTATCGAGATCCACCTCCTCGTTGGGTCTCACGAACCATAATCCAAGGTTATTTAAGGCAAAGTTATCAAGTAGTCTTCGCCAAATCATCGTTTTAAGGTTTTGTATTTCTATCACAAGATCAGAGAATGCAATTCCAAAGAACTTATAAGGATCTAATATTCCGCTTAAAGATGCAAACGGAACAAAATCGTCTTTGTTTATTTCATATCGAATCAAGACGCCATTAGCAATCCATGCTATACAGTTTTCAAGGTAGCCATCGCCATCGATGTCAAGCCTGGTATACCATTCTACCAAGTCAACCTCACCCTTAAGGTTAACTGGCGTATCTCTATCGGATGACATTCCATCATCCATATAGCTCATTTCTTCTTGGTTGTCTGACAGCCTTGCAGTATTCGAAGCAACATCTTCAAGGTTCTTGAAAAACTTCTCACCATCCATTGAATATTTGCGATCTATTCTTTTTAGATAATCAAGGGTAACTCTTGTTTTCTGCCCCTTGCCGTGTTCATCGTTCATTGTTCTTGCAAGTGGGTCAATTAGGAATTCCCAATGAGGTACGCTATCTACGGCCAGCCTATCTTTCGAAAGGACCTTTTTCTTGATAGTTACATTTATTGCGTTACCTTCTTCATCAAACTCTTCGCTCGATATGTCAAAGTCTGGATTGCTTTCAAGTTGCCTGTATGCTTCATATGGCAATTGTGGTACTTTTTGTTTTTCGGTGTCGTATTCTTTCTCATAAAACACCTTAATAAAACCATTGTTTGAGACCAAAGCATCTTTGAACCATTGGTAGTGAGATATAAAAAGTGAATTTTCATCACTATCGGAAAGATCGTCAAATATCTTTTGCTCTATCATCTTCCCAATCATTGGGTTTTGACCAGCTATTTTGATCTCAATCTTACTATCGCCAGCCATAAAAGTTCTAACGAGATAGGGTATGACTGATTCAACGACGTCCATACAGTCGTGGCTTATGTACTTAGATCTTCCATCAACTTCATTGCCGTATTCCTTGCCATAGTACCTCTCCCATCTATTTTTTCTATCAGGAGCTACATGGCTCTCTACGTATGTTTCTGCGGAATTGATCTCAGAGTTACAAACTTGTTCTATATTTTCCCATGACATTTTTCCTTCGCCACCATATACATTACTCATTGTCTTTCCCCATCACTTCGTCGTAAAGCTTCAAAACCTTAACTATCTCTCGTTCCATAGTTAGATACCATCTCTTCTCTCTTGCTCGTTTCTTATATTCCATGAGATTTGAGTAATGAAAGTCAAGCTCGTCCCAATCGCTGACTAACACGCCTGTGTTTGTCTCTCTGATAAATTGAACCACTTCCGATTCAGGAGAGCAGTTGTAGACAAGTACTGGTAAGCCAGCCGCTATATATTCAAAGAGCTTATTAGGCATAGAGTTCTCAATTTGCTTGCATGGAAACATGCTTCCAAATAGCCCCCAATCGTACCGCTGTAGATCTTCCATTAGGGCTTGGTATGGTCTTGTCGGCATAACAGTCGCACCGGCCTGCTCATAATAAGCTGCAGGGAAAGCACCTGCTGAATAAAGAAAAACATTATAATCCCTTTTAGTTATCTCGCTAATCATTGGGATATAATCTCTCTCTCCAAACTCGCCATTCTTTTGCAACTTAGCGTAATCTGTTTTAGTTAAACCGCCTTGATATACTATCCCGCCAATATGTGGCCTCGATGGCTTGCCTATGAAGCAGTTGTTAACCATCGAGTATACTACAGCTTGTGGCTTGTCTTTGACGACTTTGAACTCTTCGTTTATCCCCTTGGAATAACCTTTTGATGGAAAGATTATAGCATCACAATCTTTCATGGCGCTTTTTTGGGCTTCAGAAGTTATATTGTATCGCATGAAATCTAAATCATGGCAATCGTATATTATCTTTAAATCAGGTCGAGCTTTTCTAGCTATTGAGACCAAGTCTTCAGGTTCGCTATGGACATGGATCAATTCTATACTATCACCAAGATGCCGAAGCCTATGTATGATACTCTTTTCTCTGTTTACTCCCATTTCGTAAAAAGACTGATTAGGGAGAGCGTGTTTGAAAGAAGGGTTGGACTTGGCGTGAACAAACAGTATATCTATACCAAGCTCTTCCAAAGCAATAGCCTGCTTAATTGATCTTATATCGTTATGATAGGAAAGAAAGCAAACAGCCAAAGTATTCTCCTATAATGATGATGTAAAGGTATCCGCCAAAGCTCCGGCTTCTATACCAGTTAATGATGTGAAAGTCGTCGTACCAGATGTCAACATTGACGTAGTGCCTAATGTAAAGTCGTTAGCAGTACTCTCATTAGATCTTTTTATAACTCCAAAACCAACCTTGTTTGCTGGCCAATCTGGAACCACTGCACTTGCCGCTGCTGTACCTGCTAAATCATCGCCTGGTGTAAAATCAACAGTTCCTGTTGAATCAACATGTAATAAATACGCTCTTGATGTTTGGGTGCCCAGCGCTGTATCTGTAGCTGTTGCAGCACATGCTGAAAGGTCAATTTCTGTTTGGGCTGCTAAATAATAAGCCGTACCAGCTATATCGTAGGTAAACCCTCTTGCGGTTAGAGCATTTTCTTTATTAGATCCATGAATTGCTAACCCGCAATGATCAGTCACACTTGTTGGCCCAACTGTTACTGCCGTAGTGAAGGCGTCATACGCTGCTTTATTGGCGTCATGCATGGTATCCAATGTGTTAAGGATTACCTTTAAAACTCGCCTTAAGGGTTTGTTTTTGACTTGATTAATTTTAAATTGTGTTGTTGGAGAAACTGCCATTTTTTACCTCTTTAGTTAACGTTATCGCTTTGTTGTCGAAAAGCTTTGCTATATCCTTACTCTGTTCCGCCTTGCTATTTCTTCTTGCCTTTTTTTCTTGTAGTTAAAACCACTATTAAAGTTTTGAACAAGATGTAAGCCTACTGCTAAATACATGAAAGCATCTGCACCATGCTTGGCCCAATTCCTTACTGGCTTCTCATTAAATACGTCATGCTTAGAATCGTACTCCCTGCAGAAAGCCGCAAGAGAGTCTCTACCTGTCTGTGTTTTAAGCTTATCAAACCAACATCTGCCAAATATTGATCTAACCGCTGTTATCCCATCCTCTACTGCAACTTTTGGAACTACCTTAAAGTTTATACCTATGTCCTGAGCTGCCTTTAGTCTACGAGTAGCATTGTTACCCCATTCTCTTTTTTTTAAATCGTGTGGCCCTAAGTGGGTTCCATAAACGTAATTCTTTTTATTTATAATTTTAGCGTAATGATCAATACCCCATTCATTATGGCTATAGTAATCAATTAAGTGGATTTCCGTTCCAGATACTTGGAAAAACCAGATAGCAGTATCGTCGTCCTTGCCCAAACCAATATCCCAAGCAGTATGAACGCGCAAACTACGATCGTAGCTAACAGTCCTAACTCTTCCTTCCTGCTCAGTTTCTTTGAGCGCTGCTGCATAATAGCTACCCTCCATTGGAGATTCAAACGAGCAGTAATATTCCTGTTGTATCATCTCCTCTGACATACCTTCATCTCGATCGGCTTGTATTTGTTCTTGAGTAATTTGATTGGTGTCCTCAACAGTTAGGATTTCTGTAAACCATCTCGGGTTATCTTTAACCTTTTCGAACAACTTGAAAGCATGATTTTTGCCACGTGGCGTAGAGTTGAATAATGCCCAGCCCTTAGACTCTGTTATAATTGGCCTAACATATTCCCATGCCTTTGGGTCAGATAGGGAGAATTCTGAAAAAACAGCCCCCATTAAACCAACGCCCATAAATGAATCATAATTATCAGAACCTATAATCTGAACTATAGAGCCATTAACAAGCTCGATAAACATCTCTGTTTCGTTTTTCTTTTTTATTAGCTGCTTAGGGATATGGTCTAAAAGCTTGAATCCTTTGCCTACAGCATGCCAAATAACCTTCTTCCCTTGCTTCAAGGTAGGCAGAAAGTAATAATAAACACCAACCGTTTTAAAGGCTTCGATTATTATTTTATTGAACATAGTCTTGTCTTTGCCTGCACGCCTGTGCCATATGCAAAAACCCCTACTATATTTCTGCGGGACAGAGTTCAGAACTGGCCATTGATAATCTCTTGGTGTGAACTTATAAGGAACCTCTATGTTATTTATAGCGCTCATCTATTACCAATCGGATTTCTCCAGAGGTTTCAACCTGTTTCTTTTCATTGACGCCAAATCTACTACCCATAACATATTTTGCCCCAAGGTGCGTTTCTTTGCCGAACAAAGCCTCCTCAGTTATCCACTCGATATAGTTAACAGCATCTATTAAAGTATTCCCATACAACTTCTGGCACTTCTCATCTTCAAGATACCTATTGAAGGTAGACTTGGAAACCCCGAGCGCGTGCCTAAGCCCTGCTATTGTAGGTGGTTTGAATGAATCCGATTCCTTGTTTCGCTCTTCCATTTCATTGAAATAGGCCCTAAGGATCTTTTTCATCTGTAGCTCGTTTGTTATCTTTCTTTTTCTACCAAAGGTCTTGGCTGATGGCGCTCTGAAAATGGTCAATTTAATCTCCAGGTTTAAAATATTAGCTTTCCCTAACTTTGTTTCTTTGGCCTAATTGTATGGAATGTTTTTTATTTTGTCAAGTTTTGGGTATTTTTATTGCTTTTTAAGCTCATTTAATATAAAATTTATCAATTTTAACCATTTTTGGGAGGAGTTATGAAACAAAGAATAACTTTATGGATATTAAGGGCAATCGCATCAAAGTTTTTTAGAGAGTTTACCCTGGAAAGGATAAACGAAGTTCTGGCTTACCTTAGAAAAAAAGCAGAGCAAACCGAAACGCCAATAGATGATGCTTTTATTGATTTTATAGAAAGCGTGTTAGAGGTTACCAAGGAGTCTGTGTAATGGCAAGAATAAGGAAATGGCTACTATTCTCACTGTTCGCAGATAAAGTAAAAGCAAACGGATATGCCCTATTCGAAGGTGTGCAGATTATTGGGGTTCCAGGCATAAACTTTTTGTTCCAAGAGAAAGGCTTGGTCCCGGATCTTGCTAAGCTATTCGCAGATGCTGGCGGAGAAGATCCAGAATGGTGGATAGATAAGGACAGAGAATTATCTAAATCAATCTTTAATGAGCCAGGCTATGACAAATCTACTTGATTTAATAGTACCCGCAGTCGGGCCGTTGGTTTTATGTGATATAGGCATATATATAGCTTGTGTTATATTGTGCCTGATCACCTTAAAAGAAAAGGGGTAACATGAACGAATTCTTAGACGTAAATTTTTCAACCTTAGTTATTTTCGTATTCAAGCTTTTTGGCGCCTCGCTAATAGTTGGCTCTGTTGTTACGGCGGTATGTGCGATAATAAATGGAATGATCGGCAGTGATTAAAAAAAATATGAGTTTATATAGGAGGTAGCATGGAATATCTTGTCCCATTTGGATTGGTAATTATAGGCTTTGTAGCTTTTATTTTCTTTGAACTGAAGGCGGCCTACGACGAAGAGATAGATAAAATAAAAAGACGCCGATAAAAAAGGATTGATAATGGATGAGATGCAAAAAATAACCCTATACGAGAAAAGGCTTAAGCTAAAGGAAAAGCTTCATGCGGGTACGATCTCGTTTCTCGAAGATAGGTTTCTGATGGGAGTGAAAACGACTTGGTTTAGCCCCACCATCAGGGAGGATATCTATGCCTTCAAGATGATCGAAGTTAAGTATGCAGACTTTCCGTTTATATGCGAGAGTCTTAGACGTAGGGGCATTCCCGTCACATTAGGCAAACGTTGGCTATCTAAAAATATCACAATAGATTTGTCTAACATCTTGGATGAGTATCGAAAATTATTTTTCAAACAAAAGGAGCAACAATGTATAAGGTAAGAGGTAATGAACTGAGAAAAACGCTTAGGAACGAAGGGTTTGTGGTAAAATTAATGCCAAGCTCTCTACACGTATCATGGATATAAGGAGTTATCATGAAAAATCGTGTTTATCTGTTAATCTTTTCTTCAGGAAATAGTTTTATAGAAAAAAATGTGAGGGACATTACTTTCTTTATGGGCTTAAATAGCAACATAGTGAAGGTTTTTGATATAACTACGCCCCATGATACAAAAAGACTAAAAAAGGACGGGGAATGGGAATCAGTCCCTGATATGTGTCGATTATGATAGAAATATGGATTTTTTTCGGCTTAGGCTTTTGCGCCGGATATCTAACAACCATCCTTATGCTTGCTCTGTGTGATGATGTAAAGTAACTTTCTTTGTATGGGTGGACTTGTGGATTTATAATATAAAAATTTTACTGTGTATGGGTGGTATGGTCATCGTCATAGCCACCCCCTACCTTTGTCCATCGGTACCCCCTTACCCCCTCAACATCAAGGAACCCTATTTTTCTACCCCGGTACCAACCTACCTACATACCTAATACCCTGGCTTATATAGCGCTTTATATAATGATACACCTATGACTCATTGCGTTATAATGTTAGCCTTGCCTTACTATTACTGTATCAACTTACATTGTTGTTGTGGGCTTATTGTG
>Ga0180434_10005695_pt1 | contig 14586 bp, 4 predicted proteins | sample SS_ome_7_FD_132453 | JGI IMG/M metagenome (GOLD analysis project Ga0180434, IMG submission 132453) | Hypersaline lake sediment archaeal communities from the Salton Sea, California, USA - SS_1_D_2 metaG | ecosystem: Environmental > Aquatic > Non-marine Saline and Alkaline > Hypersaline > Sediment... | reverse complement strand
TTTCGGCGATGCCTCCGATCGCTACACCACTCAAGGACACTACCCGACCCGCAAGGATTCCTTTAGAGCCCAACATCTGAACATCAACCGCGAGTGGCTTGGCCCATCGGGCGTCTATGCCTCAGCCACACGTGAGACTGACGGCTGCGACCTGACGTTGGCTGAAAGGGATCGTGTGCCCAACCTGGGTGACGATTGCGACGACAGCGATCGGGACGTCAAGGATGATGGCGCCAAAGTACCTTTCGTGGCGCAGCCTGGTGAGCGCATCATCGTCGAGATCGATGTGTCTGCCCAGGTCGATTCTCGTGGCTTCGCCAACCGAGGACCCGGGGGCGAGGACTCGAAAGGCATCTCGACTCTCACGGAGACCTGCACGCTAGTCTCCATCCCGGACATGCCAGACACGCCAGTCCAGCACCGTGACCGTGGGCGCTACTCAGCCTGGGACCCCCAGAAACGTCTCTATCTCAACGTCTGGGCGGATTGGGATGGTAATGGCGTATGGGAGGCCGGCGAACTGGTCATCAGCGGGCCGCTAGATCCAGAGGTCTGGGGGGGCGACGGCAGGTATACCCTGGGTGAGCCCTTCACCGACCAGGATAGCAGCGGCGTTTGGAATCTGGGCGAGCCTTACACCGACACCGCGGGAATCTCCCAGCGTCACCTGCAATGTCCTGTGGATGTGCCGCTGGATGTCGCGCAGAAGACGTTCTGGTGGCGCTTCCGCCTGGACTATGGGGAAAATGCGTCGACCAACGATGCGGTGATCCACCATGTTACTGAAGACTTCCGCCTACTGACTAACCCCCGCGGTGGCGCTCTATGGGGTGAGGTTGAAGACTATCCAATGAGCATTGTAACGGAGCCGGTCAAGATTAGCACTCCCAACACTGTCATTCCCGGCGATACCATCCAATACACCGTCACCTTACCGGCGAATCCCGAATTGGAAGAGCCGGCGGAAGCTTGGATTGAAGATGCTCTACCGGAGTTGGTCCAGTTCGTGGGGGACAGCCTGACTTGCACCACCGGCGAATGCCAATACAACGAGGGAGAGCATACCGTCACGTGGGCTGGGGAGCTGGAGCCGCAAGAAGTAGTTGTCACGGAATTCGAGGTCACTGTGCCCAAGGAGACACCGCCGCCATACCCGCCATACATCGTCAACCGTGCAGAGACGTTCGATGGCATCTTAACACGCATCCGCACCACAACCACGACACTCACGCCGCCACTTTGCACGCCTTTGACCGGAGTGACCATTGAGGGCGGAGATACCGTCACGGTAGGTGAGGATCTGGAGCTATCCTCCAAGTGCGAGCCCGAAGAGGCCTGCGGTGATGAAACCATCGATTATGAGTGGTCGGTGATAAACCTAGTCGATGGTCAGGGGATGCCTACGGCCACTTATCGTTACGACGAGGTGGGTGAGTATACCGTCGTTCTGACGGCGACCAACTGCGGCGGTGAGGCGACGGTCACGGATACTCACGAGGTAACTGTCACACCGTCACCGTGCACGCCGCTGACCGGCGTGGTCATCGCGGGTGAGGGGACTGTTGCCATAGGCGAGGAGTTGGCTCTGCTCTCCAGTTACCAGCCTGCGGACGCCGATCTACCAATCACCTACAAATGGTCTACTGATGGTCTGAGCAGCGATCAAGGCGCTGCTGCGGCCGTTTACAGTTGGGCCGAAGCTGGAAAGTACACTGTCGTTCTGACGGCGACCAACTGCGGCGGTGAGGCGATGGTCACGGATACTCACGAGGTAACCGTCACACCGATTGCCGATCTGTCCGTTTCCAAGTCCGATTCGCCCGATCCCGTGCTCGCTGGTAACCCGCTGACCTACACCATCGTCGTGACCAACAAAGGCCCATCGCTGGCGACGAACGTCATCTTGACCGACACGCTGCCGGACGGCGTGGTCTTCAGATCGGCCACGCCCAGCCGGGGAAGCTGTAGCGGTACCGAAACCATCGAGTGCGAACTGGTCGAGTTAGAGCTAGCTGTTCCCTGGGGGATCACGGTCATCGTCACCCCCACAACGGCGGAAGCGTCCGCCAACGCGGTCGAAGTGGCGGCCGACGAACCCGACCCGGACCCCTCGAACAACACGGGCACAGAGAGTACCAGCGTATGCCCCATTATCGTAGACCTCGGCACGCTCGGCGGTACGGAAAGCAAAGCCTACGACGTCAACGATGCCGGTCAGATAGTGGGTCGCTCAAACGTCAGCGGTGATGCAGTTTACCACGCCTTCCTCTGGGAAAATGGCGTGATGGTCGACCTCGGCACGCTCGCTGGCGATACAAACAGCTCAGCCTTCGGCATCAACCAGATAGGTCAGGCAGTCGGTGATTCTTGCACTGCTGCGGTGGAGGATCACGCTTTCCTCTGGAGCAAGGATGAAGGAATGGTTGGCCTCGGCGGGTTTACTGAAGACAGTGAGAGCGTAGCTAACGGTATCAACGATGCCGGTCAGGTAGTCGGCTGGTCGGATACTGTCAACTGGTGGGTCTTTCGTGCTTTCCTCTGGACTGATACTGAAGGGATGACTAACCTCGGCACACTCTCCGGCGGTACCAACAGCGAGGCCCGCGACATCAACAGCGCTGAGATGGTAGTTGGCTGGTCGGACGGCGCCGATTTGCGTCCCTATGCCACTCTCTGGGATGAGGGAGATATAACCAACCTCGGCACGCTTACCGGCTGCACGGACAGCGAAGCCAACGCCATCAATGACAGCGGTCAGGTGGTGGGCGCTTCGTACACCGGTGAGTGGACACCTCACGCCTTCTTCTGGAGCGCGGATGACGGAATGACCGACCTCGGCGAGGGATGGATCGCCTACGACATCAATGACAACGGTCAAGTAATCGGCTCTCAAGGTGTGGAGACGAGCACAGCTGTCCTCTGGGAAGACGGCGCGTTGATCGACCTCAACAACCTGCTTCCCCCTGACTCCGACTGGGTGTTACAGGATGCACGGGGTATCAATGACAATGGGGGAATCGTGGGGTGGGGTGAGATCAATGATGAAGTGCACGCCTTCTACCTGGCATTAACCGAGGAGGCTTGTTTACCGGCGGACTCCTATCCCGGCGCAACGATTCGTTCGATTCCTTACCATTGGGATGTGACTGAGCGGATAGCTACGTTGAGGAGATCACACTTGAGCTTACCTGGATTGCCTCTTCTGCCCTGGTAACGAGACCTTGCCCAATAATGGTAGGACCAGTGTAGCCCGATACGCTCTTCATCGCCTGCAAGGGAGGCGGTTACTGATTTGACGCCCAACCTGAGCTGTGCTGACCGAGAGTTCGTGGTGGCTTGGCGTCTGTTGCTCGCCAAGCTCACGCTGATTCGCCAAAGCGAATCGGACTCGACTTTTGCTTCCTATCCTCCGGTGCTCGATTGAGCAACGGTTTAAGGAAAACAGGTCGCACCTATTCGCTGGAGGCAGCCAGGGATGCTGTGGATTTTGTTGGCGAGATTGCATGATGGAGATGTTGGAATTGCCAGTAGCAGGGTGATTCCCGGTGCCTCAGCTCGAGGTCTTTGCAAAAAGAGTAAACAGAATTAAAAAAGGAGATAAGCCCAAATGCCTTGGATAGATGAAGGATTGTGTACCGGATGCCAAATGTGCGTTGATGAATGTTATGTGGGTGCAATTTCAATTAAAGAAGACATTGCCTTTATAAAAGAAGACGAGTGCATACGATGTGGGGTTTGTCACGATATATGCCCAAGTGACGCAGTTCGTCATGACGGAGAACTAATCCCTGAAGAAGTGAATTCTAATTTAGATTGGGCAAGGGAGTTGCTAAAGCATGAATATTATTCCAATGATAAGATAAAACAAAGACACCTTATCGAACGTTTGCAGCGACACTTTGACAAAAACAAAAAAGTTGCAGAAAGAACCATGGAGCAGCTCGATATTCTGAGGGATACGGAATATGCAGACTGACCAAGACGGAAAATGTAGAGTAGACGGCCAGCGAGGTACTGAAATATTCAGCTTGGGGTGACAAGAAACCCAACCGATCGGTGGACAGCCCAAAAACTGTGGGAAGCGACGCCGTTTGGCGAAGGACCGCGATTTTTGATCCGCGACAACGATAACAAGTATGGGGATGCGTTCTCACGAGTGGCCAGGGAAACAGGAATCGAGGTGCTGAAAACACCCTATCGAGCACCCAGGGCAAATGCTATCTGTGAGCGGTTCCTGGGAAGCCTGCGACGAGAGTGCCTCGACCACTTTCTGATCTTGGGAGAGCGTCACCTGTATCGAGAAGTGGACGAGTACCGGGAGTACTTTAATCACACCCGACCTCATCAGGGGATCGAGCAGCACGTTCCATGTCGGCCAGAACTGCCAGGAGCATCACCAGTCCGTGGAAAGTTCTCATCCCGCCCGGTGTTGCGCGGCTTGCATCACGCTTACTACTGGCAGACACCAGGAACCGTTGGTCAGGGAAGCAGTCCTGTCATGGCCGAAAAGTACGTCCGTCCTAGATCTAGCCATAGTTGACCTGGAATCACCCATCTCGGATCGTGTTGAAAGTGGAGAATTGGCAGGTACAGTTGCTCAATCGCCAAGTTATCTCCCCTGAAAATAACTCTGTTACCAATTTGCGTCATTCCGAGCGACCGAAGGGAAGCCTGCCCTGCGACCAACGGGAGTGTCGAAGGGTCGAGGAATCTCCACTTTCGCAAGCAAAACCACTGTGGAGATTCCTCGACTCCACTCCGCTGCGCTCCGTTCCGCTCGGAATGACGAGCGCCTGTAGCGGTTAGCGTCGGATTGTTCCAATCCGCAATCGCCCTACATTTTCGTCCTTCTGGGTGAACGGAGTTCATAGCGACTCCTCTCTGACCTGGGGCGGGTCAAGTCTAGGGCTGTACTCAGAACCAAAGTATGATTGTCTGGCTTCGCCCGCTGGCACAGGCGCTGTTTGATAGGCAAATGTACCTTTCGGCCAGGACAGCTGCCACCAACTGGATTGATCAATAGGCCATCGAACAGATTAGCGGAAAGAGAGCGGACTAATTACGCGGAACCTGTATGGAAGCTGTTCGGCAATTTGGCAATTGGTGCTTGCAATTTCCGATTCGTTGGTGTACACTGTAAAATGCCATAGTGGAATTTTGCAAAGTGTTCGATTTGTACTCACTGTGTCATCACGACAACTGGGTTAGGGCAGAAGAAATTTCGGCCTAGCATACCAATAGGGAGATTTATATAGAGCAATGTCGGTACAAGATGCAAAAAGGGGGACTAGGTGGAAATGTATCCACCTAGTCCCCCCAATCGGAGAACTAGGTAGAAGGATGTCGGACTATTTACTAGTTCGTCGGCATCGCTCTCCCCCCAAGAAGCGGGGGGAGGCTCCCCGACGAATGGCCGCGAGTTAAATGAGCGTCGTCGTCTCGCTCAATTCGGACCGTTGACAATTTGATACGCGCGCTTATTCGCTTTCAAACCGACTGTGCGGACACCTGACCCGCGATGCCGACGAACTGTTCATTGAAGCCGGACTTGCTACTTGGTTTTCAATCCAACGGCTTACTGCATTCCATCGCTCCTTCCGTCGCTGGTTGGTTTTGCAAAGCCGCAAGTCCGCTTAACTCGCGGCCATTAGGCGGGTATACGACAGAATATAGGGAAAAGGAAGATGGATATTTTGGAAATATCCCTGAACCGCTGTGGCCGGTCTCCAGACCGTGCCACCGGGCTCGGTTAGAGACTGGCTCGAGCTCTTCCCAATAATTTGTCCTATACCCTAAGTAACCAGGTGGTTGGCGTTTGAGGTTTGCCGGGCTCAAACGCGCTGGCAACTACACTGCAGAGCCAGTTGATTACACGTTCAGGAAGTTATTTTTAACAAACCCTAAGGAGGCAACCAATGCAACAGAACGTCCGTTTTTTAAGGACCTTGGTGTTTTGCACATTGTTTCTCAGCAGCCTGGTATTTTTCTTGAACACCGATAAGCAAGCATCACAGGCCCAAACTGTAACGTTAAGCGCAATCGAGGCAAACGTGCAACCAAGCACGGAGCCCTTAATAAGCATAGACCCAACCGGCGATGAGTCACTATGTAGCCCTCACTCGCCCGATGAAATCCCAACGTATCAGCAAACCCTTATCGCGGCCAAAGACACCTGGGTAGACGAAACCAATCCCACGATCAACTATGGCGCCGCCCCCACCCTCACGATTATGAATGATGCTTCCAACAATCAAGGATATGTGCTGGTGGCATTCAACCTGGGAGCTTTACCCACCAACGCCGTCATCGCGAGTGCCTCACTGGAACTCTACGGCGGCGTAGAAATGCAGGGGCACGCACCAAACGCGCCTGCTTTCTACATCGATATGGATATCGCTACCGATATCTGGTACGAAACGACTGTCACCTGGAATACTCAACCTTCCACCATCAACGGTGATAGCCTCCCGACCCTCTACCGCGCGAACCAGTGGACAAGTTGGGATGTCACCGCTCTCACACAAGACTGGTTAGACGGGACCCGTACAAATCACGGCGTGGTGTTGGTTCCCAACACGCTCGTCGGTGCAAGTGGCGCGCGCACGTTTGGGGATCGCACCACGGCTCACCCACCTCGCCTGATCGTGGAGTACTGGCTGCAAACGACCCACCAGGTCCAGGCCGATACCTTCGTCAGCAGCGCCGCCCCCGATATGAATTACGGTCACCTCACCGATGTATCTGTCGGGCGCGTGCTCGACCCCCTCAACGAGCTCTACGCCCTGCTCCAGTTCGATACCTCCAGCATCCCCGCCAACAGCACCATCATCAGCGCGGCCCTGGGCGTTTACCCCACCTTCAACCGGATGACATCGGCACACCCCCAGGCCGAGTTGAGCATCGAGGCACAGGCTCTTCTGCGCGATTGGGACGAGATGTCCGTTGACTGGATCACGGCCCCCGGCGCGGAAAGCCAGGGGGATCCCCCTCACGTGTGGATAAATGCCCAGTTCAACTGGTGGGATGTCACCAACATCGTGCAGGGATGGTCAACGGGCGCCCTTCTCAACTACGGCATTATGCTCAAGCCCACCTTCAGCAGCGACGGTACAGCAGAGTTCGTCGCATATCCCAACGCCAACATGGCCCGTCTGATCATCACCTATGGCCCACCACCCTGTTACGAGGCCACAGGAGTGACCATCGCCGGCCCAACACAGGGCATCACCGACACCGACTACACCTTTGAAGCCGACATCACGCCCGTGACCGCCACGCTCCCCATCACTTACACCTGGGAAGCTACCGACCAATCGAGTACCAGCGGCGCAACAGCATCCGCCCTCTACACCTGGCCCACACCCGGCGTCAAGACCGTCACCGTCACCGTCGAAAACTGCGGGAGCACCATCTTCGCCACGCACGAGGTCACGATCACCGAACCCCCACCCACCTGTGAGTTCCCGCTCACCGGCCTGAGCCTGGACGGCCCGACCCAGGGTATCACCAGCACCGAGTACACCTTCACCGCTACGACCACGCCGGCCAACGCCACCGAGCCCGTGACCTTCACCTGGGAAGCCGCCGGACAGACGCCAGAGACAACCACCGGCGGGCCAACGTCGGTCGTCCCCTATACCTGGAGCACGCCCGGCGAGAAACACATCACGGTCACGGCGCAGAACTGCGGCGGCAACGTCGAATTCGTCCAGTATCACACCTTCAACGTCATCCCCCTTTCGCAGCTCCCCGATCTGCAAATCAGCGGGATGTGGTACAACCCCCTACTCAATCAAGTGAACTTTATCGTCAAGAACACCGGCAACAGCACCGCGCCGCCTGGCCACACCATCGATCTGTACCAGACCATCGCTGTGGTGGAGCAAATCACGTTCACTGAAGCCCTGCCCCCCGGATGGGTCCGTGCCGGCACCATAAATCACGTCTGGTCGTGCAGCTATACCGACGCACAGGCCAAGCTCTGCGTCGATTCAGGCGACGCCATTGTCGAAAGCGATGAAGCCAACAACTGCTTGAGCACATTATGGCCCTGTGACATCCACCCGCCGCTTATCACCGCCGGGCCCACCGTCGTGACCACCACCGAGCACACCGCCCTCATCACCTGGGTAACCAACGAACCCTGCACCAGCCGCGTCGACTACGCCAAGAACCTGGACGCAGACTCGGTTTCCGACGCCACCCTCAAAACCAGCCACGAGGTGACACTGGATCACCTGACCAACGCCAGCACATACTGGTTCACGGTCTTCATCACCGACGAAGGGGAGAATCTGGCCAACAGCAATAGCCTCTACTTCGAAACACAGCCGCCCGGTACTGACCCGGTTGTCATTTCCTCCACCGCAATCACCGAATACCCCTCCGAGCACTACGAATTCTACACCCTGGAAGCCGTCATCACCGATACGGAAGGCGTGGATTCCGTAATCTTCTTCCTGGATCAACAACTTATCGGCCAGGATTTCACACCAGACATCAACAACACCTATGCCGCGCATCTCTCCCCGGCGGCTATGGGCCTCAGCCGCGCAGACTGGTTAACCGCGCAATCCCTCAAAGTCTGGGCCTACAACCTGGAAGGAGAACTCACCGAGGAGACCCGTTTCTTCACGCCCCCCGCGCGGGGGATGTCATCTGATGTCCTGCTCCTCGGCCCAGACCCGGACAAGGTGATTTATACCGATGGTGATACGGCGCCCGCCGGCACCTCAATCAACGCGCTGGCCTACGCGGCCCAATATCGCTGGGGTTGCACGGATTCCGGCCTTGCCGAAGACGATGAGGTTCCCCCCGGCTTGCAATCCGTCCAATGCGATGATGTTAGGGAAAGCGTCACCCGTATGGATATTTACCTGGATGATACCCTCGTAGGACAACACATACCGACCACGGGCCACTACGTCCATTCTTTCAACATCGATTTGAGCGGCAAAGGGATTGGGACATATACCCTCCGGCTGGAAGCCCACCTCGGCGACGGCACCATCGCCACCACAGAAAACGAGTTCCGCATCGAGCGGGGACATGGCGAACTCGGCTTCAGCCGTGAGGTCACGCGCCGCGACAACGTCTTCGAGGTTACACTGACCATCGAAAACATCGGCACCGGCACCATCTACGTCGATTATGTTCGCGACTTCGCGCGCGGCTTCCAGGTCATCAACACCACCGACGCGCTCAACCATTACACTGTCCGCAACAATGACAAAGGCGATGCGCATAACCGCAGGATCATGATTGACCTCTACAGCCCGAGTGAACCGTATCTCACCCTGGCTGCTGGGGAAACCTTCGAAGTTAACTACAAGCTGGTGCCCATTCTCTATCGGACGTGGCAACTCCACTACTACATCGGCAGCGGTCACGAAACCGGTCAAAGTTCCCAGGTGCTCTACTGGCTCGAAGGTATCGAAGGGAGCTTTTCTCTAACATTCCAGGCTTCAGGGAACTACGTTTATGACGCCAACCGAGGTGACTACCCCAACCTGCGTTGGGCTGTAGATCGCGTGGTCGCCGAGTCCAACTACATCCTCGTCACGTCACCGCAAAGTTTGTATTTCTACATCGACCCCACGTACTGGCGCACCAGCCAGGGCCTGGAGGACGAGTTAGACGTGCTGCTTTCGGATATGGCGGAACTCGCCTCCCTGCGGAACGGCGTCCTGGGCTACCTGCCCCTCGAACCGGACTATGCCACAGTAGACGCCCTGCTCGAACCCGGTGGGCACTGGGCCGATGCCCTCTCGCCGTATTTCCGGGAAACCAAAAGCGGCTACGTGCTGTTTGTCGGAGAGGACGAGATCATCCCCGCGCAGGATGCCGGGTACGGCGTCCCTTACGGCGATTTGCGTTACGCCAGCACCGCGCACTCGGCCCGCCCAGAGCTGATCCTGGGCCGCATCATCGGCAATGACCTGGGCACTCTGCAACAGGCGCTTGAGGCGTCCATCGACGTGGCCCGCACCGGTAACGGCTTCGACCGCCAACGCGCGGTGCTCTCCAGCGGGCGAGGTGGGGGCGAAGGGACCTTCTGGACCCACATCAACCAAATCGAAGACCGGCTGAACTTCAACTCGGTGACGCGCCTGCGCTGGAAGAACTACGATACCAGCACGGAGATGCTGAACGTCCTTAAGCCGGAGATCGCCCTGGGGCAAGGGCTCATCCTCTACCGGGGACATGGAGGCACCGACTCCTGGAACGACACAGCCAGCAGCGTGGGCCTGGGAACCGGGGCCATCGGCACGTTCGATCTCGGCGGGTATCACCCTTTCGTCTTCGGCCTCGCTTGCGACACGGGCAACTATCGTGATGGCTACAGTATCGGCGAAGCTTTCTACCGGCGCGGCGCGGCCTTCTACATCGGCGCAGTCAGTCCCTCTGACCGTGATACCAACGGGCGGGCTGGGCGCGCTTTCTTCAACCGCTGGGGTGATGACAACTCGCTCACCATCGGGTATGCCTTCGTCGATATGGCCCGCGATCACTGGGGCGACGATAGCGACTGGAAGAAGTGGATTTACCAATACCACATGTTCGGCGACCCCAAGTTCGGGGCACTGGCCGGGATGACGATGGAGACTACACCGGCATCCGTGATGGCAGACGGCCCCATCGGCAATGTGCACATCCTGATCCCCGATTACGACCTCGAAACCGACGAAGCGGGCTCCGACCACGTCAGCCTCCCCGGAGGGAGCACGTGGCTCAGCGATAACGAGTACGCCGTGCCCTACTGGAAAGCGACCTACACCTACCCGGCGGGGCAGCGCGTTCAAGACGTCACACTCACCGCCCAATCCAGCCTGACCGTTGCCACGGGCCTGAACCTCGCCGTCACCTCGCTGGAACCCGACTGTGGATGCGCCATTCCCAACAGCCGCCCCACCCGCGACACCGCAGCCGATCCCGGCTGGTACCCCGCCTTCGACACACCCTACAAATGGAGCCTCTACGAAAACCCTGACGGCACCACTACCCTGGATATCCTCATCACCCCCCTCACCTACAACCCCACAACCACCGATCTGCGCTTCTACCAGGACTGGAGCTTCGAGATTGACGTCATCACCACCACCGCCGAGATCGTGAGCCTGAAGCAGACGCAGCCCATCTACCGGCTCGATGAAGCAATGCACGCGACTCTGGTTGTCGATGGGGGCGGAGTGGCGCAAGACCTCGTTGTGTGGTCCGTCATCAAATCCCTTGAAGACGAAAGCGCAGTCGCCGCGCTGCCCCTGCAAACCCTGCACACCGTGAGCGGCACGGCGATCCTCGATCTGGAGGATACGCTCGCGCTTGCCGCCGGTAACTACGCGCTCGAAGTGACCCTGGCGAATATGGTGGGCCACGTACTCGATACCGCTACCGCCGAATTCACCCTGGGCGTCGCCGAAGGTGAAATCACAGCGCTCACCGCCACGCCAGCCATATTCAAAATAGGCGACACTGTAGGCATCAGCCTGACCTTCCAGAATACCGGCGAACTCGCGTTTAGCGGCACCGCCATCGTCAAGATACAAACTAGCGATGGCATCACCCAGAGCGCCACATTCACTCAATCGTTCATCAGCCTGGCCCCAGGAGCGACATTCGATTTCACCCCCGCGTGGGATACTGCCGGAGCAGCAGCGGGTGATTACCGCGTGGTGAGCTACATTCAATACGACAACTTTACCACGCTCCCGGTCCACATCACACTCACGACGTATCAGCGCATCTACATACCGGTCATCTTGCGCAATCACTGAACCGATCGGGCCCCACAACGAGTGTTCTTTCAAGGTATAAATGACGGTTAATTGTGGCAAACCGCGCTCGGGTAGCACAGCACTTAACCGTGGTCGCCTTCAAAAGCTACGTTTACCCCTCCCCCATCACATCACACGGCGCTATAGCGCCGTGTGATGGGGAAAATCACGTACCACGGTTCCCTGTGGTGCTACCCGCTGTCCTGGCTACTTAACTCATCCACCGGCTTTTACATGCTGAAATCGCCGAAATCAGTTATCATGCGGTACAAACGGTAATCCATCTGGAGTTAATCACCGCATGATCGGAAGAATCCTCAATTTCTGGACAAATCTTGGCAGCCGGGTGAAACAGTGTCTCAAGCAATGGACCAAGCCTGCAACTGTCACTCTTGTCGCGAGCACTCTATCCGACGCAACCCGCAGTCGCGCTGACTTGATCGCTGAAAACGGAATGTTGCGCCAACAGCTGATTGTGCTGAAGCGCCAGACTGGTCGTCCCAAACTCACCAACGGTGACCGCATTCGGCTGGTCTTGCTGGCCCGTTGCACCCGGTTCTGGCAGCAGGCGCTGCACATCGTCCAACCAGACACGTTGCTGCGCTGGCATCGCGATCTGTTTCGCCGCTATTGGCGACGCAAATCAAGGAATCAGAAGAGAGAACCACGCATCGCCCAAGAAACCATTGATCTCATCAAAAAGATGGCCCAGGAAAACCGGTTGTGGGGTGCAGAACGGATTCGAGGTGAGCTCCTGAAACTGGGTATCCAGGTCAGCAAGCGGACGATCCAGAAACACATGCCCAAGGTGCGTCGAAACTCAAGCCAGACCTGGACGACATTCCTGCACAATCATGCCTGCGAGATATGGGCGTGCGATTTTCTTCAGACATATGACATTCTCTTCCGAACGGTGTTTGTGTTCGTGATTATCGAGCTAGGCTCACGGCGAGTGGTCTATTTTGGAGTGACGAGAAACCCGACGGATCAATGGACAGCCCAGCAACTACGGGAGGCAACGCCATTTGGCGAAGGGCCACGATTCCTGATCCGGGATAATGACGACAAGTTCGGGTCATCATTCGCACGAGCGGCCAGGGGAACAGGAATCGAGGTACTGAAAACGCCCTATAGAGCGCCGAGGGCGAACGCGATTTGTGAGCGGTTCCTGGGGAGCTTGCGTCGGGAGTGTCTCGACTACTTACTGATCTTGAGCGAGCGGCATCTGTATCGAGAAGTAAACGAGTACCGGGAGTATTTTAACCACGTTCGGCCTCATCAGGGGATCGAGCAGCACGTTTCGTGTCGGCCAGAACTGCCAGAAGCGCCACCAGTCAGTGGAAAGCTCTCATCTCGCCCGGTGTCGCGCGGCCTGTATCACGCTTACTACTGGCAGACACCAGGAAGCGTTGGTCAAGGGAACAGCCCACTCCAAGGCTATCTTCACTGAGAGCAGATACCGCAAGCTGTTTCTTACAACTTGTTTGACTGCCAACTGCTCTTGGCAGTCCGAATAGTGATTTCATCTCAGTCCTTTCTCCCCCGGTCGGATCGTTGATCTATCCCCGATGCACAACGGTTTGGGGCCGGATCATTGAGGAACCCGCTCCCGCGTCAATGCTTCTCTTTCGATACGACCAGAGACAAGCCGCATTACTTCTGTCTCGGCTATTTATCGAACGAATGTACTTTTCGACCAGCACAACAAGCCCGGAAAACCCTTTGCACTGCGGTGGATGGGTTAAGTAGCCAGCACACGACTGTTGCCGTGCCCAGAGTCTTGGAACTCACCGGCATGTCGCTGGACGACATGGGTCTCATCGAGCTCAACGAGGCGTTCGCTTCCCAATCGCTAGTCGTCATCCGCGAGCTGGGGATGGATGATGAGATCACCAATGTCAACGGCGGAGCCATCGCCCTGGGCCACCCCCTGGGCTGCACTGGGGCCAAGCTCACTGTGCAAATTATCCACGAGATGAAGCGCCGCGACGTTCAGTTCGGTCTGGTCACTATGTGCATCGGCGGCGGTATGGGCGCGGCGGGTATCCTGGAGAATCTGCCCTGAATCGCGTAAACTGTGTGGGAGCCGATCCGCCACATTGCGTACATCATGCCCCAGAGAGAACTCCTGGGCATGATGAGGACACAGTAGCCAATGCCTGGCTCGAATCGAACTGGGGTGTCCTGGCCGAAAAGCACATCCCGGTGGTGTCCCAGCGGGATGCGGATAAAAAGGGTCGGAGCCAGCGCGTCGAAAATGAGCGAAAGGCGGGAAGGATGTCATCGGATAGGAAACGTCGTTTCAGCGAGACGATTGCCGCCCATCACCGGCGTATTGGACAGCCCTACGTTCTCGGACGTTCTACGGTAGCGCAGATGCGCAGGGCCCTCGCATTCCGCAGCGACACGCCGGATGCGGAACCTCACCAGGTACAGGCCCAGGCCAATACGAGTTGGTGGGTCGCGTCCCTCTCTGTCCCCGAACTCAAAGGCTGGCTGGAAATTGACGACGACTGGCGACCGATCGCGTGTGGCGTGGTGGATGATCTACGATGGGTCGCGCCGCCGGGCGCCGGCAACGGTTGGACGATGACGTACGACAAGGAATTTGCGGTTGGCGACTCGTACAAAGTCCGCGCCCGACGAGACCGCTGCCCACCTGGCAGCAAAAAGGGCGTCGTGAAACTCGACGGCGATGCGGTGATCGCCGAGTTTGTCTTCTACCGTCTTGCGCCGCCGGTACAGTTTATCATCGTGCCCGGCTCGGTACCATCGCGGCTGGATTGGGAACGAGACATTTACGCCGATCACA
>Ga0180434_10005694_pt1 | contig 14588 bp, 10 predicted proteins | sample SS_ome_7_FD_132453 | JGI IMG/M metagenome (GOLD analysis project Ga0180434, IMG submission 132453) | Hypersaline lake sediment archaeal communities from the Salton Sea, California, USA - SS_1_D_2 metaG | ecosystem: Environmental > Aquatic > Non-marine Saline and Alkaline > Hypersaline >... | reverse complement strand
TCGGCCATCGCCCGGCTCAACCGTCTGCGACGCAACTACCTGATCCGGCCGGGGCAGCGCCTGAAAGTGCCTGCCCGCGGCGGCACCAGGACGGTGGCGGCGACGCCCGAACGGCGTCTGGTCAAGGAGGGGGAGGAGCTGATTTACGTGGTGAAAGCCGGTGATTCCCTGGACCTGATTGCGCGCCATTTTTCGACCACGGTATCCAAGATTAAAAAATTGAACCGGCTCTCGGACAATAAACTGTCGGTGGGACAGCGTCTCGTCATCCTTTCCGGAAACATGGCGGGTGCGGTCCGCTACACCGTGAAACGGGGCGACACACCCTACGATATCGCGCGAAAGTTCGGCATGAGCCTGAACGCCCTGTTGACCCTGAACGGGCTGCGAACGCGTTCTCGCATTCATCCCGGGCAGCAGTTGTGGGTGATTCCCGGCAACAGCGAACACTGAGGGTCGGTTCCGCCGTTGCCCTGCAGGGGGCACCGAACCCGGTCGCCGCGGGTCCAGACACCACGCCCGGAGCACACATTGAATCGTGACAGCGTCAACCGCCGTTTGGCCCGCCTGCTCAACCATGCCGTACATCTGCCGCTCAACGCCGAAAGCCGGATCGTGGTGTTCAGTGATCTCCACCTTGGAAACGGGGGCAGGAAAGACGATTTTCTGAAAAACGGGCCCCTGCTGCAGTATGCTCTGGAGCACCACTATGAAAAACATGGATACATTCTGGTGCTCAACGGTGACGTGGAGGAGCTGCAGCGGTTTTATCTGAAGGACATCCGGCGGCAGTGGGCATCGCTATACGGCGTGTTCGACCGTTTTCACCGGCAGGGCAGGTTGTATAAGCTTCTGGGAAACCACGATTTGGCACTGGAACTCGGCAGAAAGCGCAGCGCCGGCTCCTATCCCGTGCACGAGGCCCTGAAAATGACCCTTGAAGACCAGGTCATTCTGGTATTCCACGGGCATCAATCGTATCGCTATCTGCGGACGTTCATCCTGCTCAGCGGATTTCTGTTGAGGTGGGTGGCGAATCCCCTGGGAATCAAGAACTATTCGGTGGCGTACAACAGCCGTAAGAAATACACGGTGGAAAAGCGGGCCTATCATTTCGCCCGGTCTCATCGGCTGTTGACATTGATCGGCCATACCCATCGTCCTCTGTTCGAATCCCTTTCTAAACTCGAGCAGCTGAAGTACCGAATCGAGGCGATGTGCCGGGCCTATACCGTGGCGCCCTCCGGAAAAAGGGCCGGGCTGGCCGAACGTATCAGGCAGAGCAAAACAGAGCTGAAAGCCCTGCGATCGGACAGGGGTGGATATGCCCAGCGGTACACGGGCGGGCTTTACGATTCCGAACCTCTGGTTCCCTGCCTCTTCAATTCCGGTTGTGCCATCGGAAAAAGCGGTGTAACGGCCCTGGAGATCAGCGACGGTTCCATCGCGCTGGTCCACTGGTTCGACCGTCGGAATCGGTCCAAGTACCTGAATGATCCGGAACTCCGCTGTCACACGCTTTCCGGAAGTGCATACTGTCGTGTGATTCTAAAGAGGGAACCCCTGGACTACGTATTCACTCGCATTCGGCTTCTTTCGTGATACGGTCTATCATTTCAGGTCTTTTTCGTAAATTCGATATGACTTGATACGTTTGAGATCCAGTTTTTCCAGGGCGTTTCGGATCTTGTGGTTGTCTTCGAGGATGTAATTCGCCTCGAGGCGTATTCCTCTGGGCGAGAGGGCGTTGGCGAGATGAACGTAAAGGAGCGCGTCCAGGCCGAGGTTCTGATGGTCGGGGTGCACGGCGAGGCCGAACAGCCGGTAATCCTTGAGGCGGCGGCTTCCATGAAGTATCTTGAACCATCCGAACGGGAACAGGCGACCGGAAATCCGCCTGAGGATGACGTTCAGATCCGGAAATCCCAGGCAGTAACCCACCGGACGCCCCTTCGACTCCACGAACCATACGGCGTCGGTGTCGACGATGGGTTTGAGTCGGTGGACCATGTCCTGCAATACGTGCAAATCGAGGGGTACGTAACCCCAGTTCCCGCTGTAGGACAGGTTGCTCAGTTCCCAGATGTGGCGCGCCTCCGTGTCGAGTCGCTTCAGGTCGAGGGGACGGATGGAGATCTCCGGATGACGGCGCATGAATCGTTCGTAATAGGATTGAAACCGTGGCGGGATGGTGTAGCCGTCTGCGGCGTTGCCTTCGTATACCCACAGGTCCTTGGCTTTCGAAAAACCCGCGGCCTTGGCAAAGTCGTTGTAAATGGGAGGGTTGTGGGGAGACATGTAAACGGGTGGTTTGTCGTATCCTTCGATGACGAACCCCCAGCTTTCGGCCACCGGGTGGATGGGGCCGCGGATGAGGCGCATGCCACGCGAGCGCAGCCAATCCGCCGCCTGGTCGAGCAGAAGACGACCGACCCTCGGGTCGGCGATGCTCTCGAAGGCACCGAAAAACCCGATGCGGCTCCGGTTGAAACGGTTGAAGGCGTGGTCTATGTACACCAGATTCCTGCCCACCACCTGGCCGGCGCTGCGGGCCAAGCACAGGATGTGGTCGGACTGCCTCAGAATCGGGTTCCTCGATTTTTCGTAGGCCTTTCGCTCCTCCCACCAGATGGGTGGGGCCCACAGGGGATCGTCCCGGTACAGGCGTCGCGGCAGTCGAACGAAATCCCGTGTATCCTGTTTCGTTCGTACCATGTCGATCGTGATGTCCATTGAGAGCTTCCCGGGGATCCGGCGACGGGATGGGATCCCGAATCCCTATGTAACAGAATCGGCAGCGATGTGCAAGGGCGAACGTGTCCTCTATTGTCACGCACCTGCCGGGTGTGATATAATCGGGCGTCCCGCTCAGGAGAGGATCTCATGAATCACCCATCCATACAGAAAGTGAGAAACATCGGCATCGTCGCCCATATCGATGCAGGCAAGACCACCACCACCGAACGGATTCTTTTCTTCTCCGGTGTGACCCGGAAGATGGGGGAGGTGCACGACGGCAAGGCCGTCATGGATTTCATGAAACAGGAACAGGAACGCGGGATCACCATCTCCTCGGCCGCGATCACCACCCACTGGAAGGAGCACCAGATCAATATCATCGATACCCCGGGGCACATCGACTTCACTCTGGAGGTGGAGCGTTCCCTGCGCATCCTCGACGGGATCGTCATGGTGTTCTGTGCCGTCGGAGGTGTGGAACCCCAGAGCGAGACGGTGTGGCACCAGGCCGACCGTTACAAGGTACCCAGAATCGCCTTCGTGAACAAGATGGATCGACCGGGGGCCGATATTCACCAGAATGTGAAAATGATGAACGAAATGCTCGGTGCCAACGCCGTCCTGTTCCAGTTGCCCATGGGATCGGAAGAGGGATTTTTCGGTATCATCGACCTGGTGCGGATGAAGGCCATTACCTATCAGGGGCTGACCCTGAAATTCGGGACTATCGGATCCGAATACCAAGAGGAAGCTCTCAAATACAGGCAAATACTGATCGAGAAACTGGCGGATTTCGACGACAGCCTGATGAGCAAATATCTCGACGAGGAACCGATTACGGAACAGGATCTCCATCGCGCCGCCCGTCATGCGGTGCTCAATCTCTTCGTCACCCCGGTGTTTATCGGCTCGGCCTTCAAAAACAAAGGGATCCAGCTGTTGCTCGATGCGGTGGTGGAATACCTGCCGTCTCCCCTGGACCGAGGCATCGTCCTGGGATACGACGTCGAGGACTCCCAGGTCACCCTGTCAAGGAAACCGTCGTCGAAGAGACCCTTTTCGGCCCTGGCGTTCAAGATCATCAACGACAGCTTTGTGGGGCAGCAAACCTTCATCCGTGTCTATTCGGGTGAACTCAAGGCCGGAAGCTACGTGTACAATTCCACCAAGCGGAAGAAGGAGCGTGTGGGACGGATCCTTCGGGTGCATGCGGATGAAAGAAAGGAGATCGAGGGTATCTCCAGCGGCGATATCGCCGCGTTGATCGGCATGAAGGCGACCTCCACGGGGGACACGCTGTGTGACGAGAACCACCCCCTCCTGCTGGAGAGCATCCACTACCCGGACACGGTGCTGGACCTGAAGGTGGAACCCGAAACCGTGAAGGACAAGGACAAGCTGGCGATGGCACTGGGACGGATGGCGCTGGAGGACCCCTCGTTCAAGGTACGCTATGATGACGAGACATCCGAGACCATCGTTTCCGGTATGGGCGAGCTGCATCTGGAAGTGATCATCGATCGTCTCAAGACCGACCACAAGGTGAATGTGGTGGTCGGGAAACCGGCCGTGGCCTTCCGGGAAACCGTGACCGGAGAGGCTCGCCAGGATTATAAATTCAAGAAACAGACCGGAGGCAGGGGACAGTACGCCCACATCGACTTCAGAATCGAGCCCAATCCCGGAGGCGGCCTGGAGTTCGTTGACCACGTCAGGGGAGGCAACATCCCCCGGGAGTTCATACCCGCGGTGGAACAGGGCTTCATGCAGCTCATGCAGAAGGGACTGCTGGCCGGGTTTCCCGTCATCGATATCAAGTTCGTCCTGCTAGACGGCAGCTATCACCCTGTGGATTCGAGCGAAATGGCATTCCGCACGTGCACCCAAATGGGTATCCGTGCCGTGTGGAAACGGCTGAATCCTCTGCTGCTGGAGCCGATCATGAAGATCGAGATCAACACGCCGGACCCGTACATGGGCGATATCATCGCGGATGTGAACCGTCGTCGCGGAAAGATCAACAACATGCGCCGCTACCGCAAGGGATCACAGAAGCTCTCCGGCTGGGTGCCGCTGAAAGAGGTGTTCGGTTACGCCTCTGCACTGCGCACCATGTCCAGCGGTCGGGCCAGCTACTCCATGGAGTTTCACCGCTACGAGTCGCTGCCCAAAGCACTGGAAGAGAAATTTCTGGTCGAGTTGCGAGACAAGCGGGGCGGATGAGACGGACGACCGCACGGTTGGGGATCGTTCTCCTGGGTCTCGCGCTGGTGTCTGGGGGCGCCGGACTGGCTCTTTTTTTCTGGGCCTCTTCGGGGATGCCTTCGCATGAAAACCCTGAATTGATACGCCGTCACACCGTCACGGAGCCTGTGCCGGAATCCGCCGACGGGGTGACCATCGTCACCCACAATATCGGCTACCTGTCGGGAACCACCAACAACCGTCCGGTGAACCGCCCACCCCTCGTGTTTTTCCAGGCCAACACGGCCGCTCTCATCCAGGCCCTGAAACGGATTCGTGCCGACATCATCGCCTTTCAGGAAATCGATTTCCACTCCCGGCGCTCACACTACCAAAACCAGGTGGATCTGATCGCCCGAAAGGGCGGGTACACCTGCAGCTCCTCGGTGGTGAACTGGAGCAAAAGGTATGTGCCCTATCCATATTGGCCACCCTCGGCGCACTTCGGTCCGATGCTTTCAGGGCAGGCCGTGATCAGCCGTTACCCCATCCTCCGGGCCACCCGTCAGGTCCTGCCCGGTCCGGTTTCAAAGCCGTTCCATTACCGCGCCTTTTACCTGGACCGGTTGGTTCATCGAGTGGATGTGTCGGTGGGCGACCGGGTGATCTGTCTGCTCAACGTCCATCTCGAGGCCTTCGACGTACCGACCCGGGAGATACAGGCCCGACAGGTGGTCCGGCTCGTTCGTTCCCTGAAACCGCGTTTCCCCTTGATTCTGCTCGGAGACATGAACAGCGTGCCGCCTGAGGCCGGCCGCAGAAGCGGTTTTGACGATGAACCGGACATGGATTTTCGCGGAGATCGAACCATGGACATTCTATGGCGCCAATCCGGATTGCGGGAGGTTTTCGATCGGCCGGAATCCCGGGCGGACGAGTCGAGTACCTTTACATTCCCCAGCCGCACGCCAAACCGGCGTCTCGATTATATCTTTTACGATCCGGATAAAATCGAACGCCTCGCTGCGGGGATTCTCCCGGGCGGGTGGTCCGATCATTTTGCGGTGTGGATGCGCTGCCGCGTCAGGAAGACGCCGGGGGGTGGTTTCGTTCCAGGTAGGGCAGAAAAGGGATCAGCACCATCGCCGGAACGGACACCAGAAAACTGAGTCCGAACAGCCAGGCGTAGCCCAGCCAGCCGGCGACGAAACCGCTCATGACACCGGTGAAGAGACCGCTGACGTTCATCAGGCCTGAGCCGATGGCGTAATGTGCCGCCTTGTAATGCGGGTGACATATACGCATCAAATAGGTCATGAGCAAGGCGTTTCCCAGACCGCTGGCGAACTGATCGAATCCATGGACGCATCCGATCAGCGCCAGGTTGAACCCGCCCAGGGGCACGGTTGCAGCCGCCTGGGTATTCAGAGCCAGGAAGCGGGAGAGGTGGGCGGCCAGACCCATGTAGATCAGGTTGGTGATGTTTTGCGCCAGGATGAAGGGCCAGATGGTGCGTTTCATTCCATACCGGCTGATGAGCCAGCCGCCCAGCATGGCCCCGACCACGGCCATGGGCAGACCCACCAGGCCCGAAATCCATCCGTAGTGCTTCTTGATACCCAGATCCACGATGAAGGGGGCGACCATGGTGGTCAGCGTCCACTCCCCCCCTCTGAGAAAGATGATGAAGGGGAGGATGATGGATATCTTCTCCCTCTCCATGAACATCAGAAACGCCTTGCTGTAGTAGGAATCGGGATCCCTCAGAATGACGGCCTTGATTTTGTTTCGCAAGAGACCGACCGTCACGAGGCCCGTTAAGAGCGCCAGCGCGATCCAGTGTGGAAAGCGAATTTTGCCGAGCAGCGGAATGTTTTCGACGAGGCCGGTATAGATCTCAGATTGGAAAAATGCGCGTAGGGCGAGTACCACGAGAACGATGAGGATGCCTCCGGCCATGGTTTTTGTTTTTAGTGCCCGGCGCAGAAGGGTGCGGACCGGTGCTTCGATCGTTTCCACCTCCTTGAGAAAGAGGAGATGGTAGAGTAAAAAAAGCCCGAAAATGAAGGCTGCCATAAAGAAAGCCAGGCCCCAGCCGGCGTGGGTGCCGACGGTGACGATGACCGCCGTGCCGGTCATCATGGCGATGCGATAGGCCATCACCCGGTGTCCCACGTATTTCGCCTGACCTTCCGGGTCTAGGGCTTCCATATAGTAGCCGTCGATGGCGATATCGTGCGTGGCCGCCAGAATCGATCCCAGAAAGAAAAGTACGGCGATGGCAGGAACGTTGATGGAAAGAGGAGCGAAGATCGCCGCCATCAGGAAGACGAAAAACAGGGCCGACTGCATGCCCAGCATCCAGCGCCGCTTGCTGCTGTATTCGTCCACCTGGGGACCCCACAAGAATTTGAGTATCCAGGGTAGACCGTAGAGCGGGGTCAGGCCGATTCCTTCTAGAGAGACCTTCATGTCGCGCAGGAACACACCGGAGACCGTACGAATGATGACGAAGGGGAATCCCTCGCTGAAATAGGTGGTGAACGTCCAGATACCGTTTCTCTGCAGGGCCTCTTGTTTCATGTGATCCCGTTGCCACCCCATGTGCGGGCATGCCGGCACCCGGTGGGGGAAGGCTGCCGTCGGCGGGGCAGGCGCGGTGGCAGGGTGGAATCAGCGGGCCGCATCCTGAGATTTCCAGTCATCGAGGTGGTCTTGGATGAATCGGATGATGTCAAGCTGTGTGTCGTTCCCATTCCCCGTGATCGGTCTGGGAACACCGAAGGCCATGTGGATGGGATGGTTCCGGTTCAACGGGCCGAATTCCTTCAACCGTTTGCCGTTGCCCCAGAAATCGGTCTTGATGGCCACCGGCAGCACCCGCACCCCGGCGCGACGGGCGAGTTTGACCCCCAGAGAGTTGAAATGATCGGGGGAGAAGTCCGTCCGTCGGGTGCTTTGCGGGAAAATGACGATGGAGAAACCCCGTTCGAGTCGATCCTGGCCCTCTTCGAACACGGTCTGCAGGTCCTGCCGTGGATTCTTCCGGCCGACCACCACGGGAGATCGCGAGCGCATGATGGGTCCGAAGAGACCGCGAACCAGGCTGTCCTTCACCACGAAGGTGAGCGGTCTGAAGGGGACGATGATGCAGGGGAAAATGATGGTCTCAAGTGTGCTCATGTGGTTGCTGACGATGACCATTGGATCACGGCCTTCGGCGAGGTGATTCAAACCGGTGAGGTGAAAGCGGCCGCCGCTCTCTTCGATCCGGCGGAAAACAGCGTGGGAGGTTTTGGCCCAGAGTTCGTCGCTGTAGATGCCCCGCAACGCATAGGAGCGAGAGCGCAGGACGATGGCGGCGAAACGCAGGTAAAACCACCAGCGCGAGCCGAGCAACAGGCGGTCACCGATCACCCGGCGTGTGCCATCCGAAGTGTGGTACGCGTCATTGGGAAAGAAGGGATTGCCCACATGACCTCCGTTCTGCCGTATTGTAAGGCCTTTTTTAAGGAAAATCAACCTGCGTGATGAACCCGTCCGGGAGAATCGGCGCATCACGACGGGGAATCGTTTTAAAAATTGCCAAACGCTGTGGATTTCGATTATAATGAAAATTCAGGGGTTTGAGGAAGACGATGGTTGAAAAAACATTTCAGGGAAGAACCTGTCCCAAGTGCACCTCTTTCCTGCCCGAGGGCAGCGGCCGGTGTCCCGTGTGCGGTTTTTCAGCGGAACGTGGCGATGGAACAGAGATCGAAAACGGCCCGACGGTGCCTGCGCGGACCGATGGTGTCATCGTGTGTGCCAAATGCGGCACACAGAACCTGCCGGGTTCCAGGTTCTGCAAGATTTGCAAGCATCCCCTGAAAGAGGACGTTGGGGAGAGAACCGACATCATCGGGAGAACCCGGGCGCGCGCACCCATCGGCGAATCCGATCGGCGGTCGCTTATCTTGGCGTGGGAGCGCGGGGGGGAGGGACATGCCGATGAGACGAAAATCGAATTGGCCGGTTCGGGGCCGTTCATCGCCGGGGCCTGCGAGTGGCGAGGATACGTCTTTTTCCTCTACGCCGAGGCTGGAGTGGACCGTTTGCTCGGTCGACGGGTGGGTGACGATACCACCGCCGGACGGCTCTTCAAGCCGGAGAAGGGTCTCTTCGTTCTGGAAAGCGGCCGCGATTTTCATCTCGGTGGGATCCGGTTTAGGGTACTCGGGGATCTGTCGGAAAGGGAACGCGTGCGGACGGTCGTCAAGACGGATCGGACTGTCATGCGGCGTCCCGCCGAGCGTGAAAGCCGAGGTGGCGGCGAGGGAGCCCCGAGGCTGCTTGTCCTGCCTGTGAACGCCGGGGAGCAGGCGGTTGAGATCGAGAAGCCGACGGTTGTGGGCCGGTCGTTTTTGACCGATCACTGCGGGATCGGTGCGGAAGAACTGTCCGAAACGGGTATCACCGAGGAACACCTCATGCTGGAACCGAGGCCCGGAGGACGCTGGATTCTTGAGCCACTTCAGGGCCAATCGGTCTTCGTGGAAATCGGCCGTACCCCCGTGCCCCTGCCCCTGGGCGGACATCTGCGGTGGCTGCATGGAGATGTTCTCGAACAATTCTCCGTGTATATCGAAGAGCGGGAGAGCTGAATGCTGGCGATATTTCTGGTGGTTCTGGCGGGTCTGGGACTGTTGCTGAACTGGCCTGTTTTTTCCACCGATCCGTTGCGCTGGTTGACCCAGCCCCTGGGAGAGGGGCATTTCTATGGAATGGTGGGACAGTTTTCCTCAGGATTCTTGCGTCCGGACGGCATCATCCTCGGATGCCTCTCCTTCGGTGTCTTGGTATCGGCCTTCTTTCGAACGACCCGCACCCTGCTCAATCTGCGGTTGGTCATCCTCGTCGCGATCAACGGCCTGATCGGCGCGGAACTGGTCATGGCGCTCAAAGGCACGGTCCCGTTCTATCGGTTTTCCGGATTGGCGTATGCCGCTTTGTTTTATCTTCTGGCCTTGCTGGCCTCCGTCTTCCGTGTCGGCTCGATGAAGTCGCTGAATTCCACCTTCATGGGCAAACCCATGAGCGAAAGCCGGGCTTTTTCTCAGACCTTCAGCCAGATGTGGCAGCAGTCTGCCGGGGAGAGGCGCCTGACCCTGCGATTCGAAGACACGGTGTCCGAAAGCCTGAGAAGCGGCTCACAGCAAGAGTTTTCCAAGCGGGAGATTAAAATTGGAAGGGACCCTTCATGGTCCGATCTCGTGGTGGGCGAGAATTGGCCGATGGTCAGTGGAAAACACGCCACGATCCGCACCATCGGGAATGCCGTCGTATATGAACCCATCGCCAGGCGTTACGCATTCGCAGTGGACGGACGACCCACCCAGGCACCCCGTGAATTGCGCAGCGGATGTCAACTCTCACTGGTGTCGGGAAGCGGTCCCCGGATCGAATTGTCGATCGGGGAACTGACGAAGCCCCCGCTGCGGCCGAAGACCCTGTTCCGGGCCGGAGAAATCGCCCGCGACGAATTTAAGAGACTTCGGACCACCTTCAAGATACTCATTGTATTCGTCATTCTGGCCCTGCCGCTGCTGGGTGGTTTTTACGCCCTGCAAAAGAGGGCCGCCGCCGCACAACTGGATCAATTGACACGTGAGAGCATCGAGGCCGGGAAAAGACTCGAAGCAAAGATCGGAGAGCTGGAAGCCCTGGAAGGGCAATCCCGCGGGGATCAGGCCACCATCGATCGCCTGAAACGCGAAGTCAACCGCCTGCGGGAGGAGGATGCCGGAACTGCAGCGGATTCAGGCACCGACGGTCCTCGGAGAGAAACATCCGGCGTTTCCTCTCGAAGCGGCGTCTACCCCGCCTTGGAACGGCGGGCGAAGGTCGTGGACATCAAGTTCACCTCCCAGAAGGTGTCGATCTACTTTCCGGTCATCACCACTTCGGGAGATGAGCGGCCCGTCAGTGGAACCGCCATGTTCGTGAAGGATTCCGGGCAAAGGTACATGCTGGTGAGCGAGGGGGCCAAGGTGCTCGCCGGCCGGCGCGGGTCGAACGGCGTCACCCACTGCTTCATCTATCCGGAAACATGGCCCGAATTCGCGCGATTCGCGGCCCAGGTGCAAAAGGGGGGGACGCCGCGGGCCGAGCTGGTCCGGCAGATCGAGCGGTATGCCAGACAGCAGCGTTTGCTGGAGATATCAGCCCGTCGGTGGCGTCATCGAGGTCGCGGACATCTGGGCAACGCCGTGGTAGCGGCGGCGATCAAGGACCTGCCCGAATATCTCGTATCCTATATCCCGGGGCTCGAGTCATCCGGTGCCATCGAAGGTCCGGTCTATTTCTACGGTTTTCAGGACGGTAAAAAAATCTACGGCGTGGAACGGATGGTGGCACGCGGGGACGAGGTCATCCGCATAGGCCGGGGCTGGCCGCTTCGGTTTCACGGCGGATTCCTGGTGAATATTCGAAGCAGCGGCCGCTACGCCGTTATCGGAGTGGCCCATTCGATCGGGCTGGATGCCGGCGGGTCCATGGTGTTCATGGGGTTTTAATACCATGGCGTCCGCGCGGTCCAAGATCGGAAAATACACCGTGCTGAAGGAGATCGGTGTGGGCGGTTTCGGTGCCGTCTACCGGGTCGAGGAAGGGGGGCAGCAATTCGCTCTGAAACAGTTGTCCCGCGCCAACATGGACCCTGAAATCACCGAACGGTTCATCCGGGAAGCGCTGCGCGTTGAGGAACTGCGCAAGAAGTACCATCTCGACTACCTGGTCCGCATATTCGATGTGTTGTTCAAGGAACACGCCTTCGTGATGGAGTATATCCCCCTCGGTTCCACGGAATACTTCTCTCAGGCCAAGGACGAAAGGTACCTGGAACTGCTGGTTCAGTACATTCAACAATTGCATCAGATCGGCGTGGTCCACCGGGACATCAAACCTGAGAATCTGAGGGTCAAGGACGGCAAGCCGGTGCTCATCGATTTCGGTATCGCCTCCTGGTGGGACAGCCGAAGCAACATCATTCCCACGGGCACACGGTATTATTCACCTCCGGAAATCGTCTGCATTTTCGATGAATTCAAACGCTTGAAGGCGGCCCGTGATGCCAACAAAAAACTGATCGAGATCATTCCCGAGGATGCCAAGCAGAGGATCAAATACATCAAGAAACTGCACGATGTCTACAGTCTGGGCATCACCATCGGGGAACTTCTGACCGGTACGCTTCCGTTCAACCGCACGACCTACGTGGAATATCTGGATCGGGGTACCTGCGAAGCCTTCGGCCGCTGGGCGGTACGAATACCGGGCCGGTTCCAACCTTTCATCGAGAAAGCCACCGCCTTTTTCCCCGACGTGAGATCGCAGCTCGACGACCTCGCATCGGATCTGGAAATAAAGACCAGCGTTTCTCAGCAACACGTATCGGAGCAGGCGGCCGACATCTACTTCCAGGAGGGATACTACCGTTGCCGTCAATGCGGAAAGGAGACCATGCCACCGGCCAATTTCTGTCCTTACTGCGGGGAATCGCTCACCCAACTGGCCATGGCCGTCGAGCCGGCGCAGTCGATTCGGGTCGGCACGCTGCCCGAAGCGGTACGGCTTCATGGTCCGGAGGTTGAACCGGGGACCACCTTGGAAATCATCATCGATCTCAACGGTCCGGATTTCAGGGTCTCTCTGGGAAGAAATCCGGAGCAATCCTTCCTGGCCTTCCCCGACGACAACTGGATGTCCTCTGAACACGGAGAGTTGATCAAGGAAGAGGGCCTTGTATACTACAGTGAAGGCATCGGTTCGAAGATCCCGACCAATCCGTCCTCGATCAACAACATCCCCGTGGGCCGTGCGCGGATGGAGTTGTTTTCAGGAGGATTTCTTCTGATTGGCAGTACCGTGTTTCATATAAAAAAATATTTTGGTACAATTCGGGCTGGGAGTTCCCGTCATGAGACAGTGTAAACAGTGCCAACGGTTCCTGAGCGATCAGGTCACCAAATGCCTCTATTGTCGTTCAGAAGAGATGGGAGAGCTCGTTTTCGACTCATCGTCTATCAGTCCCAGTTACATGATATATTCTCATGAAATCGTGGTGGACGACACCGCCTACACCATCGTCAAACCCCTGGGCAAGGGTGGATTCGGGACCGTCATCAAGGTCATCGATTCAAGCGATAACAAGTACTATGCGATGAAGGTCCCGTTGATCTTCGACGAGGTGTTTTCCAACAACAAGGCCAACAAAGAGGATGAGATCGAGACGTCACAGAAATACCTGGAAAATGAAATCACCACCATCGTCAAGTACATGGACGAGACATTCCTGTACATCCATAAAAAGGGGATGGCCCAGACCTCGTACCACGGCAGGAAAGTCCAGTTCCCCGTGTTTCTCATGGAACTGGCCGAATGCACGATCAACGACCTGATCAAGCTCGAGTCCGAAGGGAAGCAGAAGGTGTCCGCGGATGAGAAGGTCAAGATCATACGCGAGACGGTGAATACCATCTCCCGGCTGCACAGCATCAACGTGGTTCATCGCGACCTGAGCCCGGACAACGTGTTCGTGGTGGACCGAAGCGGAAAGATATCCTACGTGCTGGGCGATTTCGGTGCCTCCAAGCGGCTCTACGACATGAAGACCAGCGGAAAATCCTCGAAGATCGTGGGGCATTCTGCCTATCTGGATCCCGCCCGGTTCGACGAAAAGTTCCGCTATGATCTGCGGGTGGACATCTACAGCCTGGGTATCATCGTGGCCGAAATCCTGATGGGCAACTTCTGGTTGAAGATGTTCGGCGAGGAGAACATCTCCCATCTCATGGCCATGGATTTCGAAAGAGAGTTCCTCATGGGCGAGGGCCGCAAACACATCGATCCTGCCATCGTGGAGGTCCTGCGCCAGGCGGTCAAACGCAACCCCGAAGAACGCTACGAATCGGTGGACGAATTCCGGAACAGACTCTTTTCCGTTCTGGATATCGGCTCACGGCAACGCACGATGCCCCTGCAGACCACACCGACGCCTGAACCGGAGGTCCTGGAAACCCACTCCCTGATGTTCGATTTTTACTTCACGGTTCCACTCCCTTTCAAATCCGCAGATTCCACCTTCGCCCAGGATATCATCGAGTATGATCCCGGCGAGAGGGTCGAGTTGGGTGACTTTCGCGGCGCCAAGATCACGTTTGATACGTTCCGCCCGCAAAAGGCCAGTTTGCGCGATACGAATCTCTATAGCCTGGTGGTTTCAGACAACGCCATTCTCCTGAATTTCAAGAACAGTGAATTTGCCAAGCTCCTGCAGGGGATCAAGGACATCAAGGCACAAGTGAAAGGGGAGCTGTCATTCAAGGGAACCATCGAGGCGGAGGGAGTCCGGGCATGAACAAGGCAAAGAGCGGTTGCGTCCCCCCCCTTTTCGTGGATTGGCAACAGGGTCCGCGGGACTATCAGGAGGACTATTTCGGCATCGCCGGCGTTGAGAACAGGACGCTCCTCGTGATCAGCGACGGCATGGGGGGGCATTCCAGTGGTGATCTGGCGTCCCGCTGGACCGTGGAAGAGATGGTCGAGGCCTTCCGCAACCGGAGCCATCACGAGGAGATCTTCCAGTCCAGCATTCAGCGTGTCATGGAGCGGATGAGGGAGTCCGG
>Ga0180434_10005693_pt1 | contig 14590 bp, 21 predicted proteins | sample SS_ome_7_FD_132453 | JGI IMG/M metagenome (GOLD analysis project Ga0180434, IMG submission 132453) | Hypersaline lake sediment archaeal communities from the Salton Sea, California, USA - SS_1_D_2 metaG | ecosystem: Environmental > Aquatic > Non-marine Saline and Alkaline > Hypersaline >... | reverse complement strand
CCACGAAAGATGTCTTGCAATGTTTGGAAGGTTGCACTCTCGGGGAAATAATTGGCCATTGCGCCAAAAAGAAATGGAGGAAAAAGCAACAAACTACTGGCAAAGATGATTGGCATAACGCCAGCCTGATTAACTCTCAACGGCAAAAACTGACGCGTACCTCCATAGACTCGCCTGCCGCGTACGTGCTTTGCGCTCTGTGTTGGAATACGCCGCTGTCCCTGAGTAATGAACACCACTCCCGTTACAACGCTGACAAACAAGGCTGCCAAAACAAGCAGAGTTTCCACACCTATCTGTCCAACTGAGCTTCCCAACTCGATGCCCCCCTGCTCGATCACCGGCTTGAGTAACTGCATACCAGCGGCTGGCATCCGGGCAAGAATACCCGCCATGATCAACAGACTTATTCCATTCCCAATGCCATACTCGTCGATCTGTTCGCCAAGCCACATCAAAAATGCCGTACCGGCAGTCATCGTCATCACGGCAGTTAACTGCCAGGATAGCGGTAAATATCCATCAACGAGCAAATCGGCATGAACAACGCCCTGGCTAACCAGGACGCTCACGTAAGCCCAACTTTGAAAGATACACAGAACAACCGTAGCGTATCTTGTGTATTCGTTTATTTTCTTGCGGCCACTCTCCCCCTCCTTCTGCAACCGCTCCAACGGCGGCCAAACGCTACCTAAAAGCTGGAAGATAATGGAAGCGGAGATATATGGCATAATGCCCAAACCGAATATCGTCGCCTGGCTCAACCGGCTAGCACTGAAAACAGCGACCTGCTCCATCAGCTTGCCAAGCCCCGACTCCTGCCCACCAAACAGGGCCTTGCCGGTGTCAACGATCGGCAATGGAATCTGCCACCCAACTCGGTAGATTGCCAATAGCAACAACGTTAAAAGAATCTTTTGACGCAGCTCAGGAATCGTGAAGATGACACGAATCTTTTCCCACATCGTTCAACCTCTTATCGAACAACGAAACAACGACCCGACCTACGACGACCACCGAAGCAGCAGACCAGGAGAGGTGAACCCTAAACGCCTGGCATTCGACTCGTCTTGGAAAACAAGTCCCTTCCTTCTGAGCAGCTCTCAACGAACTTTTGGCAGGTTACTGCGGCCCGACAAAAGCTCGACGCCTCACGCCCCGGACACTACTCGCTGCTTCTGCTTATTCTTTACGACAGGTGCTTTACCTGGCAGTACTACCGCCTGCCCACCGACCTTCTCAATCTTTGAGATCGCCGATTTGCTAAATCGATGAGCAGCAATCTTGAACTTTTTCGTCAGCTCACCGTCCCCCAGTACCTTCAATACATCGTATCCTTGTTTGGCGATACCCTTTTCCTTCAGCACCTCGGGACTAATCTCATCGCCACTTTCGAATATCGCTTCCAAATCAGCAAGGTTAACGATAGCAACCCTCAGCGCCCACTTGTTGTTGAACCCGCGCTTCGGAACACGCCGTACCAGCGGCATTTGCCCACCTTCAAATGTCGGATGGAACGAACTACCGGCCCGCGAACGCTGGCCCTTGTGGCCACGGCCACAAGTTTTGCCGTGGCCCGAACCAATCCCACGCCCAAGCCGTTTCCGCTTTTTGTTTTTGTGAACACCGCGATTAATGTCATTTAAGTTCATGAGAGCGAAACTCCTCTCAGCCGCTCAACATCGCTCTTCGACCGAAGCTGTTCGAGGGCGCCAATTGTGGCCTTGACCAAATTGGTCGGATTCGAGGCCCCTATACTCTTCGTTAGAATGTCACGAATGCCACACGCCTCACAAACGGCACGAACAGCGGCTCCCGCAATGACACCCGTACCAGGCTTCGCCGGCAGAAGAATCACACGCGCTGCGCCATAGCGACCCTTAACGACGTGCGGGATGGTGCTTCCATCCATGTTGACTTTTATCAAACTTCGAGTTCCATCTTTCACAGCTTTTTCGACCGAAGGCGGCACCTCATTGGCTTTGCCATACCCCCACCCGACTCTGCCGTTGCCGTCACCAACAACAACAAGTGCAGCAAAGCTGAAACGTCGCCCACCTTTGACCACGGCAGCACACCGCCGGATCTTGACGACCTTGTCGATCAATTCGCCTCTGGATTTTTCGGTAGCCATTGGTAATAAATTCTGGCTGGTGGAAAACTTAATTCACCCGCAAGAGGTCAAGCCCAAACGAGCAAAGCCTCTCACGGCAAACAAACAACTCACTACTTCTTTTTGCTCTTTTTTTTGCCGTCGGCCTTTTTCTTTTTGTCGCCAGCAGGCTTCTTCTCAGGCTCTGGGGCCTTAGCACCAATGTCCAATCCGGCATCTCTTGCAGCGTCGGCCAACGCAGCAACCCGACCGTGGTACTTATACTCTCGACGATCAAAGGCAACCTGCTTAACACCTGCATCTAGCGCCCGCTCCGCAATCGCCTTTCCAACCAATACAGCAGCTTCCTTGTTCCCACGATACTCCAGTCCATCGCACAACCCCTTGTCAAGCGTACAGGCCGATGCAAGCGTCCTTCCTGCCTCGTCGTCGATTACCTGAGCATAAATATGCTTATTGCTGCGGAACACGCTCAAGCGAGGTCGCGTCGAGTCACGTTTCAAGCGATTTCTAACGCGATAACCGCGTCGTCCACGCTGTCGACCGATCAGTTTTTCGTGTTTCACCTTATCGTCTCACTCAAAGTGTCTTGCTTATATGTCGAACTTGAAAACCGGCGAATCTACTGCCTCTTAAATCGGGTCTGCCCTCAAGCATTTTTACTTGACGACCGCCTTTCCAACCTTCTGGCGAACGTGCTCGCCAAAGTACCGAATCCCTTTACCCTTGTACGGCTCCGGCTTACGAAACGCCCTCACTTCAGCGGCGAACTGCCCGACCATCTGCTTATCTGATCCCCTGACAACAATGTGCTGCTGGTCAGGACACGCCACATCTAAACCCTCAGGTATAGTTTTGTGCAACTCGTTAGCGTACCCAACTCGCAACTGCAAAGTATTGTCACTTACAGCTGCTATATATCCGACCCCAACGAGCTCAAGCCGCCTCTCGTATCCTTGCGTAACGCCAACAACCATATTCTGGATAAGGGCCCTCGTCAGTCCGTGCAGAGAACGACTAAATCGCTCGTCGTCAGACCGAGCGACCGTAATCTTGTCGTCTTCGCATACCACAGAGACCTCCGGCCTATGTTCCCACGAAAGCTTCCCAAGCGGCCCCTCGACCGATACAACGCAATCGGCGACGTTGACTTTGACGCCTTTTGGCACATCAACGGGTTTTTGTCCGATCCGCGACATTTTACTCACACCTTTACGGAACGATTTTTCTTGAGGTTACGTTTGCCGATTACCAAATCTCGCAGAGCACTTCGCCGCCCAACTTACGCTGTCTGGCCTCTCGATCGCTAATCACACCGCGGCTAGTGCTGATAACACAAATCCCCTGCCCACCCAGCACGGGTTTTAGCCTCTTAGCGCCACTATAAACGCGTCTTCCCGGCTTACTGACTCGCCGTATATGGCGAATCACGCGTTCACCATTTGGCCCGTATTTCAAGTGAACTCGAAGCTGGGTACTTGGGACACTCTCCAACTCCTCCCAATCCCAGACGTAACCTTCACGTTTCAGTACTTCCGCCAAACCACGCTTAACCTTCGACAAAGGCATATCAACATGGGACTGTTCAACTCGCACCGCGTTGCGAATACGTGTTAACATGTCGGCTATGGGGTCGGTCATCATAATAATTGAAGTCTTTGTTCGAAATTTTCGAAACTAAATGCACTCAGTAAGCGTGCTTTCCAATCCGTATACTACGTCAATGCGACAATTGAACACTAAGGCTACCAACTCGCCTTTTTCACACCAGGAATAAGGCCTTCGTCTGCTAGATTGCGAAAACAAATCCGACAAACTCCAAACTTACGATAAACACTCCGCGGCCGCCCACATAACTGGCAACGGACTTCCCGGCGCGACGAATACTTCGGTATGCGGAGCGCCTTGGCTATTTTCGATTTACTTGCCATGCAATCTGCTTCCCATCGTTATTTTCCACCACCAGCCTGCTTCTCATCAGACTGGAACGGCATGCCAAAACCGCGCAGTAACTGACGGGCTTCGTCATCACTGCTGACACTGGTCACGATCGTAATGTTCATACCTTGTGGTCGCGAGTACTTATCAGGATTCAATTCCGGGAAAACTAACTGCTCAGTCAATCCCAAACTGTAATTTCCATTTCCGTCAAACGCGTTCGGACCCAAACCACGAAAGTCGCGGACTCGCGGCAACACAATCGAGATTAGTCGATCCAACATCTCATACATGCGTCGCCCACGAAGAGTCACCTTGCAACCAATAGGCATTCCCTCGCGTAGCCGAAAGCCGGCGATCGATTGCCGCGCCAGGGTAACAATTGGCTTTTGGCCAGTAACCAAACGCATAGCGTCGACCGCTTCTTCCAGATGCTTCTTATCACCGCCAGACGAGCCAACACCCATGTTGACAACGACTTTTTTCAACCTTGGCAACGAAAGACGATTCTTACGCCCCAAACTCTTTTCCAAGTTGGGTAAAATTTCGCCTTCGTATTTCTCGAGTAATCGTGGAGTCATTGTTTTTCGTTACGCTATTTCTTTTTGGCGTATTTCTCTTTTGAAGGAGCGATCTGTCCGAGACCGGTGCCGGACTTCTTACCGTAACGCTCCTTGCTTCCGTCGCCCAAATACCGAATGCCGGTCCGCGTAGACTTGCCACTCGTCTCGCAAACCAACTGCACATTCGAAATGTGAACCGGCATCTCCATCGAGAGACGCCCGCCCTGCGGATTACGCTGACTTCGCTTCACGTGTTTGTAAACACGATTGACACCTTCGACGACAACCTTCCCGGCCTCATGATCCACGCGAAGCACCTTGCCACGAGTGCCTTTATCGTCACCAGTTATCACTTCAACAACATCATCTACTCGAATATGCATCAGATCACCTCGTTTGCGAGGCTAACAATTTTCATGAAATTCTTTTCTCGCAACTCACGAGCAACTGCCCCGAAAATACGTGTGCCTCGTGGGTTTTTATCATTGTCGATAACAACGGCCGCATTGCTGTCGAAACGAACATAGCTGCCATCTTTGCGCCTGGTTTCTTTCTTGCAGCGAACAATAACCGCTCGAACAACCATCCCCTTTTTCATGTCGCTGCCAGGAATAACGCTCTTCACGCTACAGACGACAATATCGCCAATACCGGCGAAACGTCGACGCGATCCGCCTAACACCTTGATGCACATCAGTTCCTTGGCCCCGGTGTTATCGGCAACGGCCATCCGGGTTTGCATCTGAATCATCGTTTACACCCAACAGTTTTTCCTAAACGGCTTTTGCGCCGACACAATCTAAATCAAAGACTTACTCAGCTGACTTCTCAGCTTTCGCAGCCGCCCGCATAGCCGCCAAGTCGATCAAGTTGCCCTTGGACACTACACGAAGCAACTTCCATCGCTTCATTTTCGACATCGGCCGACACTCTTCAATCTCAACCGTGTCTCCCAATTGGGACTCTTCATTCTCATCGTGCACATGACATACGGTACGTCGCCGAAGATACTTTCCGTACTTCGGATGACGAACCAATCGAGCGATTTCCACACGCCTGGTCTTTTTCGCTTTGTCACCTGCGACTACACCAACAGCTACCGTCTTTGACATGCTTTCTATCCCTCAACAGCGGCCGTTTTTGCTCGCTCGTTTTTGACAGTGAGAATACGAGCGATCATTCGACGGTGTTTCTGCAACTCACTGGGAGCGTCCAATCTCTCGGTCTGTGACTGCAGTCGCAGCCGGAAGAACCGGTCGGCCGTTTCCTTGAGCGTTGCGTCCAACTGCTCGTCGCTCATTTCGCGAAATTCGCTTGCCTTACTCATCGTGTCATTTCCGACGTACTAATAATAATTATTCGCTATCCAAAATCACATCGTTCGACGTCTGAGAAATCGAACCCTGACGGGCATCTTATGAGCCAGACGTGCGAAGCAAATCTTGGCCACCTCTTCCGTAACGCCACCAATCTCGTACAACACTGTACCGGGCCGCACCACAGCCGCCCAATAATCAGGCTCCCCCTTGCCCTTCCCCATACGCGTCTCCAAAGGAATCGACGTAATAGACTTGTGCGGAAAAACTCTTATGTACAACCGCCCCTCACTGCGCAGGTACTGCTGCGCAGCGACACGGCCGGCTTCAATCGTCGCCGCACTAATCCATCCACCCTCGGTGGACTGCAAACCGAAATCACCAAAGACAACGCGGTTACCCCGCGTCGCGTCACCTTTTATACGACCTCTTTGGCTTTTTCGATGCTTGACCCTTTTGGGCATCATAGCCATCGATCTCGTCCTCTTGATATATTCCCTGGTTGATCCACACTTGCACGCCAACGTGCCCTTGAGCGATCTTTGCCTCGGCAAATCCGTAGTCAATCTTCGCTTTCAGCGTCGACAGCGGGATGGACCCAGCTATCTGTTTCTCGCGTCGAGCCATTTCGGCCCCGCCTAGTCGCCCAGCCAATTGGATCTTCACACCCTTAGCGCCAGCATCCATTGTCTGCTCCATCGAACGCTTCATAGTCCGGCGAAAACTCGACCGCTTCATCAACTGCTCGGCAATGTCTTCGGCAACGAGCTGGGCAACCAACTCAGGCCGATTGATTTCTTCTATCGTGATGTTTATTCGCCGACCGGTAAGATTCTGCAACTCCGCCTGAAGCTCCTCAACTCGCTCGCCCTTCCTGCCGATCAGAATGCCCGGCCTAGCCGAGAACAAAACGACCTTTACCTCATCACGAGTTCTCTCAATCTCGACTTTCGCAACCGCCGGATACAGTCGCTTACCAAATCGATCCTTGCGCTCTGTGATGTAACGCCGAATCTTTTGATCTTCGACCAAGAGCGCGGCAAACTCCCGTTTGGAAGCATACCAACGGCTCTTCCACCCGACCATAATGCCGGTCCGAAACCCAGTTGGATTGACTTTTTGACCCATTCGTCCGTCTCTCTTGGCCTTTAACCTAAAGCTACACGAATATGTGACATACGCTTCTTGATTATGGTCGACATTCCGCGGGCCTTCGGCTTCATCCGCTTGAACATCGGCCCAGGATCGACCCTGACTTCAACCACTGTCAATGACCCTACATCTTGTGCTCGCCTATCCTCAGCGTTGGATAGAGCACTCTTGATCACTTTTTCCAACATGCGAGCGCCTCGCTGTGGCTGATATCGCAGGATACTCAGGGCCTCGTCGGCAAACTTCCCACGGATCATATCCGCCATCAACCGCACCTTCTGCGGACTAATGCGAGCATATCGATGAACAGCTTCGTATGCCATTTAACGTTTACCCTTCCCGCCATGACCACGAAAAGTGCGTGTCGGGGCAAACTCACCCATCTTATGCCCGACCATCTCTTCCGTCACGAAAACCTTCGCGTGTGCCCTACCGTTGTGAACCATAAACGTATGCCCCACAAACTCCGGTACAATAGTACATGCACGAGCCCAAGTTTTTATTGGCTCGTGAATTCCCGCTTGGTTCAGCTTTTCCACCTTTAGGAACAGCTTGGGATCGACAAACGGGCCCTTTTTAAGTGATCTTCCCATCCAGCCAAAACCCTTCAGTACTTCCAATAAGTTGGGACGAAGTCCTGGTAATCTGTCATTCCTGGCAACAGCTGACCCGACCAAACGGAACAAACCGCACCAACATCTAACTCAACGAACTGTATGCTTTACTTTAACTTCAACAATCCATAACGCTTAGAGCGACGCCGCCTGACGATCGAACGGTTCGAAGCCTTACGCCGTCTACGTGTCGAGCCACCCTTGGTCGGCTTACCGGTCGGCGAAACGGGGTGACGTCCACCCTTTGTTCGACCCTCACCACCACCGTGCGGATGATCTACCGGGTTCATCGCAGTTCCACGAACATGTGGGCGACGCCCCATCCACCGCTTCCGCCCGGCCTTGCCGAGCACAATTTTCATGTGCTCACTATTCCCAATCTTCCCAATGGTCGCACGACAATTGGCAGACACTCGACGAATTTCACCACTCGGCAAGTTTATCTGAGCCCAGTCGGCATCCTGCGCGGCCAGCGTCGCACATGCCCCCGCACTTCGGCACATGACGGCACCACGATTCGGCTGCAACTCAACATTGTGTATGTCAGAGCCAAGAGGAATATCGCCCAGCCGAAGACAGTTTCCAACCTCAGGAGTGGCAGTGGGGCCACTCATAACCTTATCACCCGACTTCAGACCATCAGGGGCCAAAATGTATCGCTTTTCACCATCAACATAAAACAACAAAGCAATCCAGGCACTTCGATTTGGATCGTATTGAACCGAGTTTACAACCGCTTCGACACCATCCTTGTTACGACGGAAATCGATCATACGGTATCGCTTCTTGTGCCCGCCACCTCTATGACGTACGGTTATTTTGCCCTGATTGTTTCGCCCACCCTTTCGATTCTTCGGACGCAACAGCCTTTTTTCCGGCTTGGCGCCCGGAGTCAGATCGGCAAAATCGCTCACCGTCGCTCCACGACGACCTGGCGTAACCGGCTTGTATCGACGAATACCCATTAGTGCCTCAAGGCTTCAGCTATCAACCTTAGATTTTCTATGCCTGTAATCCACGCGTTTAAAAGAAGTCAATCCTGTGCTCAGAGTCCAGAGTCACTATCGCCTTCTTCCACGACTTTGTAGTTCCACGCCGAAATTTCGTTCGTCGCGGTTTACCCCTTCTATTTTGAGTGTTGACGCGTACGACTTTAACGTCAAACAACGCCTCGACCGCCTCACGTATGTCGCTCTTCCCAGCCATCCGACTGACCTCAAACGTATACGCGTTATACCTCTCCGCCTTGTGATACCCCTTCTCCGTAACCAACGGCCGAAGAACCACCTGATGCGGCATCAATTCTAATTTCGTCTTAGTAATATCTCTGGCCATTGGCCTTTTCCCTTAACGGCAAATCGTCCGGCTCTGATTCAACCACCTTCGCATCAACTTGACTGCCTCACCCCTTTACGAAAGACCTCCAAAGCGGCCGTAGTCATCAGCAACTGCCGCGGACTGAGAACACTCAAGGCGTTCAAGTCCGATACCGGCTGCACCTGCACGCCTGCCAGATTACGAATGCTCTTATACACGTTGACGTCATACTCGTCGATTGCCACCAACAAAGTCTGACCGGCAAGCCCGAGTGAACCAAGAATCGCAACCATATCTTTAGTCCGAGGCGATTCAAACGAAAAACCATCGATCAACTTAACCTCATCATCAGCGATCCTCGACGCCACTGCCATGCGAGTCGCCAACCGAACAGCCTTCTTCGGCAACCGGTAAGACCAATCGCGTGGACGCTTAGCAAAAATCCGGCCACCACCGCGACGCACGCCACTACGACGCGACCCGGCACGAGCATTACCCGTACCCTTTTGGCGGTACATCTTCGCCGTCGTGCCGCTGACCTCAGCCCTGTTTTTATTCTTAGCCGAGCCCTGCCGCAAGTTTGACTGATACATAACAACCGCATCGTGCAGCAGCTGTTTATTAACGCGAGGCGCTAATTCAGCCGGGTCGATCTCATACGTATCAACCTTCGCTCCACTTTTATCAAAAACAGACAAGCTTGCCATCGTTTCGACTATTTTCTATCTTTCATCCGCTTATTGATGTTAACTGCAACAACTGACCAGCCGCCCCTCAATTCACCCAAGCTTGTTGGATCGATTAATAATCAAGTACCCACCATTCGGACCCGGGACAGCTCCACACACCAACAACAGGTTATTCTCCGAATCAACCCCAACCACCTTCAAATTTCGAGTCGTACACCTGGCAGCCCCGTACCGCCCGGCCATCTTCTTCCCCTTGATAACCCGACTCGGATATGCACTGCAACCAGTCCCACCTAAGTGACGGTGACACTTCTTCACACCGTGCGAAGCACGCTGACCACGGAAATTGTGACGCTTCATAACACCCGCCGTACCGCGACCCTTGCTGGTCCCGACCACGTCGACTGCCTTAACCTCGGTGAATACGTCAACCCCAAGTTCCTGACCAACCTCGACACCATCGGCCGAGCCGCGAAACTCGCGAACAAACCTCTTGGGTTCACAGTCAGCCCGAACTGAAGGCGCGACGCCCGCGGAACCCCGCCGTCGCTGACGTTTGCTATCAAGCTTTGCGACGTGCCCGCGATGAGAGCGGGAGGCAAGACGACGAGGCTTATCCAAATACCCCAACTGAACCGCCTCATATCCGTCGCGGCCCTCGGTCTTCACCTGAAGGACGTGACATGGACCCGCCTGAATCACGGTAACCGGGACTACTTTCCCGGAATCGTCGTATATTTGCGTCATCCCGACCTTACGGCCGAGCAGTCCAATCGTCATCGTTCTTGCCTTTTCGATACGCCGCATGCAGGAACAATCGACCCAACGGCCGAGATTACCTACATAGCTTCCGGTTCATCAAGAGCCCTGGAAACACCTGACCAAAAAACGCCCTATCGCCCCCCGGCAGTCGCCTTGATCTTAACATCAACACCTGCCGGCAAACTGAGTTTATTCAACGCCTCGATAGTCTTGGCCGTTGCCTGCGTGATATCAACCAGACGCTTGTGCGTTCTAATCTCAAACTGCTGGCGAGCCTTTTTATCCACATGCGGACTAGACAAGACTGTATATCGCTCAATGCGAGTCGGCAGCGGAATTGGGCCATGAACCTCCGAACCAGTCCGCTTAGCCGTGTTGACAATTTCTGATGCACTCTGATCTAAAACAGCGTGATCATATGCTTCCATCCGAATCCGAATGATCTCGTTTGTCATACCAGCCACGGAAGTCTCCCGAGTCCCAATCCCAAATTGCCAAAAGAACAACCGTCTAGCGAGCAAAATCCCCGCAGACGCAAACAGGTGATATTATCGCCTCAAACTGGGTGTGTCAACCGACCCGCTACGAAAATTACCAGAATTCGCCGATTTTTCTCGATCCAAGGCGGCAAACAACCATATCCAACTATCCCGACGCGATCGCTAGGCTTACACTGCCCAGATCAAACAGGCCCAAAGACCTAAACCACAATCGCGATCCACCATACACCAACCAGCCGACCCTTCTTCCCTGCATTACGCAGGCCCCATCAACAAACCAAAGCCGTGCAACTCGAACAAACCCTAGCTACATCTCTCATTTTTGTTAACCAGATCGGACACAAGCCTTAATTCTACCTGTAGCATACCGGAACGATATCAACATGCTTGTGACCCTGCATCGGAAGCCGCATGGGACATTCTTTAGTCGGCCATTTACTACGGTCTTCATAAACAAACAGTTGATATTTCTCCGGCAGCATCTCAGAACTAAACTCCTTTACTGTAGAAAACCACCGATTGTATATATCAAAATAGTCCAATCCGGGTGCTCGGACGTGGTAGGCTTCAATCGGATTAGGCCCTGGGTACTCGATGGTCTTTTCCCCAACGATAGGGACCGGAAGGATTGCTATGCCATTTGGCCTCAGGATTCTGCAAACCTCCGAAATCGCACTTTCATCATCCGATATATGCTCCATAACATGCGAGGCAAAAACAAAATCATAAGTTTCGTCGGAAAATGGGAGTTGCTGCAAATCGACATTGTGGTCTACGTTGTCCCCATGTAGATCGGCGCTTTCATACAAACCGAACCTTGCTGAGAAAAGCTTCTTAAAAAACGGCTCCGGCGCAAAATGAATAGCCTTCAAGCTACTAGTATCGGTCTTACTCAAAACGCCGTTCACAACCAAGTGCTGGATTCTATGTCGCTCTAAATCGCCACAAATCGGGCATTTCGGATGCTTTCTGTAGCCACTGGCAGGAGTCGCATCAGCAAAAGGCCCACACGGCATCCACAAATCGGGCACTCGAACTTCTCTTTTCCGAATCTACCAAGCTTAAATCGTAAGATATTAATTTTGTTCCTCAGTTTGCGAGCGTAACTTCTTACCTTCATGAATCTCTCCAAAACCGAAGACTAACAATTCCTGAAAAGCATTCAATCACGAGCATGGATGCCGTTCTCACGCTCGGGCAAGCCGATCTCACCAATCACCCCCAGGACACGACCACGCAATTACAGACCGTTTTACAACCTTGCCTAAAATCTACATAAACCCCTCCAAAACCTCCGGTGGGGCTGGTCCGTAGGACAGAGGCTCCATCGAGCAGGTTGCTCTACCCTGACTCATGCCTCGCATCGCTTGCGAATAGCCAAACAGGTTGGCCAAGGGTGCCTCGGCATCGATCACTGTTATGTCTCCCCTTGGCGTAGTTCGCGTGATGGTCGATCGTCGCTTCTGCAAGTCAGCCACAAAATCGCCCAGATGCTCTACCGGAAGCGTTACCTCAAGCTTCATAATCGGCTCGAGCAATACGATACCGGCAGCCTGAAGCCCTTTGTCAAAGGCATCCGAAGCAGCCATGCGAAATGCCAATTCATTCGACTCCGTCTCACTGGCCTCTCCACCAAGGACGGTAATCTTTACATTCTTCAGCGGAAAACCAAGCTGCCCGCCACCTTCCCCCTGTTGTTCAAACACCTCCATAGCTGCCGCCAGAAGCTCGGTTGGTAGATCATCTCCGCACGCAGGAATCACGGCAACAGGCTTATCACCGCCATCAAACGGCTCCATCCGTATCCTAATGTCGCCGCGGAGCGTCTGACCGCCAACCACACGATGACAAGCCCCGGCAACCTCAACAGCACTCTTAACTGTCTCGCAATAGCTCACTCTCGGGTTATGAACCCTGACATTCAGTTTGAACTCTCGTAGCAACCGGTGACGGATCACTTCCAAATGGAGCTCGCCCATACCGCTTATCAACGTCTGGCCTGTCTCCTCATTTTCGATTGCCCGAAACGTTGGATCCTGACGTTTCATCATTGCCAGTGCATCGGATAGTTTCTTCCGCTCTACCGAACTTTCCGGTTCGATCGCCATCGAAATAACAGTCTCAGGAAACGAAATCGTCTCCAGAACGATCGGATGTTGTGTGTGGCACAACGTATCGCCGGTTTCAGAATGCCGCAGCCCTATAACACCAACTATATCGCCGGCCTCGCCAACCGAAACCTGCTTGCGTCTATCGGCCTGGATTCGCCACAACTGCGGCACGTTCTCCTTCTGGTCTTTCAGCGAGTTGTACACTCGGGAATTCGCTTGCAATTCGCCTGAGTAAATTCTCACATAGCTCAAATCGCCATGCTTATCTGCCTGGATTTTGAAGACAAGGCCACAAAACGGCTCTTTGACGCTCGGCTTTCTCTTAGTATTCGCACTCTTTTTCTTAGGGTCAGTACCAACGACCGGTGGCATGTCTTCAGGGCTAGGAAGATAGTGGCCAACTGCATCCAACACCGGCTGAACACCTATCCCGTCCAAGGCTGATCCACACAAGACAGGCACAACCAGGTTGTGCAGCGTCGCATCGCGAATAACCTTTCGAATCAGCTCTGCTGATGGCTCATATCCAGATAACAACAATTCGGTCAACTCATCATCGAACAAAGAAAGCTGATCGAGCATCTGGGCCCGCCACATTCGGGCCTCCTCCAGCACTGCCTCCGGAACTTCCTCACCACGAATGATCGATGTCTTCTCAGCCGCATCCCCCGCAAACTCGAGTTTCTCCATCTCAATCAGGTCAAATATCGCACTGAAAGCATCGTCCAAATGCGGTGGCCCGCTGCCTATAGGCAAATTCAGCGGAATCGGCTTGCAGTGCAATCGCGACTCAATCTCTTCAAGAGTGCCAAAAAAGTCGGCGCCCTCTCGATCCATCTTATTGATAAACGCGATGCGTGGCACATTGTATTTGTCAGCCTGGTGCCAAACAGTCTCGCTCTGTGCCTCGACACCCTCCCTCGCGCTGAAAACGACGACTCCACCGTCCAAAACCCTCAAACTTCTCTCAACCTCGGCAGTAAAATCAACGTGCCCAGGCGTGTCTATCAAGTTGACCGTGTACCCAGCCCATGGAAAGGTCACACAGGCCGAATTGATAGTTATTCCTCTTTCCTGTTCTTCCGGATCGAAGTCGGTAAGCGCTGTTCCATCGTCAACCCGACCGACCCGATGAGTGTTGTGTGAATAGAATAACATCTGCTCGGTGACGGTCGTCTTCCCAGCATCGATGTGAGCGATAATTCCAATGTTACGCAGTTTTTTAAGATCGGCAGACACGGCAAAAATCGCTGATTGAGTCAGATAGGATGCGCCAAGTACACTAAAGGTCTCTAGACTGATCCGACGCGCATCTCGACGCACCACACCTTAGTTGCAATTGCCCCATTGTTACATACTTGTGTTCCTGTTGGAACCATCTTAAAGCGCAAAAAAACACCGCGTCGAAACATACCGACACGGTGCTATACTCTTAATTCGACGTATCACCATGCAAAGTGTGCAAACGCCTTGTTGGCTTCGGCCATGCGGTGAACATTTTCGCGTCGCGTCATG
>Ga0180434_10005692_pt1 | contig 14590 bp, 16 predicted proteins | sample SS_ome_7_FD_132453 | JGI IMG/M metagenome (GOLD analysis project Ga0180434, IMG submission 132453) | Hypersaline lake sediment archaeal communities from the Salton Sea, California, USA - SS_1_D_2 metaG | ecosystem: Environmental > Aquatic > Non-marine Saline and Alkaline > Hypersaline >... | reverse complement strand
TGAACGAGATGAAGCGGATACAGCCGCTGATGGCCGAGGTGCGGGAGAAACATAAATCCGACAAAAAGATGATGAATCAGGAAATGATGGCCCTGTATCGGACCTACAAAATCAATCCGATGGGGGGCTGTTTGCCGATGCTGCTGCAAATACCGGTATTTTTCGCCCTTTACCGGATGCTTTACCAGGCCATTGAACTTCGGCACGCACCGTTTTTCTTGTGGATCAATGATCTTTCCGCACCGGATCGGTTGTTTCGCTTTGACTTCAGCATTCCTTTAATGCAGCCGCCATACGGCGTTCCCGTGTTGACGCTGGTCATGGGCGCTACCATGCTGCTGCAGCAAAAGATGAGCCCGCCGCCGGGTGACCCGGCCCAAGCCAAAATGATGATGCTTATGCCGATTGTGTTTACCTTTATTTTTATTAACTTTTCTTCGGGATTGGTTCTGTACTGGCTGGTGAACAACGTTTTATCCATCGCCCAACAGTATTATATCCAAAAGAAATATGCCTAGGCAGGGAGGTTGAAATGTCTCCGGTTTTGGAATTCGAAGAAAAAAATGTCGAGGATGCGCTGAAAAAAGCAAGCCTGGAGCTGAATATTCCAAAAGAAAAAATAAAGCACGATGTCATTTCTTACGGGTCATCCGGGATATTTGGTCTGGTCGGTGCGAAAATGGCCAAAATAAAGGTAACGCTTCCTGAAGAAAAGCCGGCGCCGGCGGAGAAGAAGCCGGCGGCCGAACCAAGTCTTAAAGAAAGCGCCGTTTCTCTGGTTGAAGAGACCTTTGGATCGGATTGCATGCCGACCAATACCAAAGATGCCGAGATGCTGGGAAAGAGCGCTCTGGAGAAGATGGTTGCCGCTGTCAGCGAAGGCGCCCGCGTCTCGGTGCAAAGGAGCAGTGAAAAAATCTGCTATGAAATTACGGGTGGAAATACGGGTGTATTGATCGGAAAAAAGGGGCAGACCCTTGAAGCGCTTCAGTTTTTAACTGAAAAAATCGTCAACAAACAAAATGAAAACCGAATCCGGATTATGGTTGACGTCGAAGGCTATGTAAAAAACAGACAGGAAAAATTGCGGGCCCTGGCGCTAAAATTGGGAGAAAAAGTCAAAAAGACCGGGAAACCGGCAATTGTTGGTCAATTTAACGCCTATGATCGCAGAATCGTCCATATGGCGCTCAAAAATGAGAGCGATCTCCGTACGCACAGCGTGGGAGAAGGTTATTACCGCAAACTGAAAATATTTCCCAAGCGAAAAAATGCTCCGAAAGGTTAGCGTGCCGATCGGACCATAAAAGGCCGGCCCGGATGACAAATATGCAGGACACGATCGCCGCCATTGCCACACCCCCCGGCGTCGGCGGCATTGGGATCGTAAGAGTTTCCGGCCCAAAAGCCCTTTCGATTGCCAACCGACTGTTTAGAGACAAGGCGGCTGTCAAGCGGGAAGAACCCGCACGGCGCCTTGAAAACGCCCTAAAATCCCACTATTTCCGATACGGACATATCCGTGATCCCTGGAAAGGCGCTATCGTAGATGAAGTCATGCTGGTTTGCATGGTGGCCCCGCGGTCGTATACGCGAGAAGATGTGGTGGAAATACAGGCGCATGGAGGAAGGGTCGTCCTCAACAAGGTGCTGGAACTGGTGTTGAATGCCGGTGCGCGCGCCGCAGCGCCGGGTGAGTTCACCAAAAGGGCCTTTCTGAACGGAAGAATTGACCTGTGTCAAGCCGAAGCGGTTATTGAGATGGTGAACGCACAGACGGAGCGCGCGCTGGAGATGGCCGCCGCGCAGCTGCGCGGCGGGATGGCGGATGAACTGAACAATGCCGAAAACCTGTTGGAAGAGCTGGTCACGGCAATGTCCGCGGGGATTGAATTTCCGGAACAGGAGCTGGCCCTCAACGCAACCGCCGAATATGTTCAAAGGATCGAAAGCGAATTGCTGGTAAAACTGGAAGCGTTGGTCGAAAGTTTTAAAAACAAAAATGTTTTCAGAGACGGGGTCCGTGTCGTTATCGTTGGGCCGCCCAACGCCGGGAAATCGACGCTGCTGAATCGGCTTTTAGAAATGGAAAGAGCCATTGTGACCGATGTTCCTGGAACCACCAGGGACTTGATTGAAGAAACGATCCATATCCAAGGCATACCCGTGCGCTTTACCGATACCGCCGGATTTCATGAAGCAACGGACCGGATCGAAATGCTGAGCATTCAAAAAAGCATCTCCGCCATCAAGGAAGCCGAAATTATTCTGATGCTGATCGAAGGTGGAAGGAAAAGAAATTCACAGGAAGTTGAGCTGCTGGATAAAATTCGCAACAAACCGCACCTTGTTTTACTGAACAAATGCGACCTTCTGGAGGGACCTGCATTAGAAGCAGCGATGCAATGGGGTCCAGCAGAGGCGCTGGCGGTGTCCGCCAAATACGGTACGAACATCGATGCGCTGAAGAAACGGCTTGTGCACGAAATCATGAAATCCCGGCAGGGCGAAGAACGAACGGAAATTGTTCCCAATCCAAGGCAGCGCCGGCTGCTGCAGGATGCGCTGGAAGAGCTCCGAACCGGGAGCAATGCCTTTAAAAAGGGCATTCCCGAAGACATCGCCATGCTAAACTGGCAGGCCGCATTGAAAAAAATCAAGGCGGTGCGGGGGGAGGGGGTTGCGGACGATTTGCTCGAGAAAATATTCAAGCGTTTTTGCGTCGGCAAATAGGGGCGCCGGCCGGACAGCGCAAGAGGGAAATCACAAAAGGCCGGCGCTTTAAAAACAGCGACCGGTGCCGATGTTCCACGTGAAACATTAAAGGAGACCATAGAATGCCGTTGGATTTTACAAGCTATTTCAAGCAATATGAAGGTCTGTTGGCTTTGGCGGACGAAACCTTCCAAAAGATGAAAGCCTCGTATCCCAATCAAGTGCGCTGTCGGATCGGATGTTCTGACTGCTGCTATGCCCTTTTTGATCTGTATCTGGTGGAGGCGCTTTATGTCAACCACCATTTCAACAAGCGCTTCACCGGCGAGGAAAGGGATGCTTTCCTGGAGAAGGCGAATAAAATCGATCGTCGCGTCCATCAAATTAAGCGGGATGCCTTTCGCCGGCATGCGGCGGGGGAGGAGGAGGCGGTCCTTTTGGATGAGATGGCACGGCGCCATGTCCGTTGTCCACTGTTAAACGCGGATAACGCCTGCGCTTTATACGATGTCCGGCCGATTACATGCCGGTTTTACGGCATCCCAACCGCCATTGGTGGAAAAGGCTACACGTGCGGCCAGAGCGCCTTTCAGATGGGGGTTTCCTATCCCACGGTCAATCTGGATCGCGTTCATCATAAATTGTTGTCCATTTCGAACGCGTTGGCGACCGACATCGGTTCCAGGTATCTTCGCCTGGGTGAATTGCTGGTTCCGCTGTCCATGGCGCTTTTGACGGAATATGATGAAACCTACCTTGGTGTTGCCGCACCGCACAAAGAAAGCACCCCAATGCCTTCATCCGAATAAGGGAGAATCGATTTATGGGTCAGCAGATCGACGATGTTGCCAAGAAGAGGGCCATCTTTGATGCCATGTCCAGCCGCCGTCAACGCCACATCCTTAAGCGCGGCTACGATGCGTGGGATCCTTTTCAAGAACCCAAGGATCCCATCGATATTCGCCGGGATGTCAGCAAACGAACGACACAGAACCTGGTTAGAACCTTCCTGCAGTCAAAGGTTGATCAGGAATACAGTCCTGCCTATGCCCGGGGCGTGTTGGATATCTGCCTCGGTATTGTAAACGAGGATGACCGTTGCCGGGGCATGTTTGACTTTTCCTGCTGGTATCAGGCGTTGTTGAAAAAGGAAGGATATATGTAAATGATCAGGGCTGTCGCCCTCTGTGAATTCATACGCCGCCGAACCAGGCGCGCATGCTCGGAATGATCGACAGCTCCCACTCGCTCCGGCTGCGAAGCGCCAGGTAGTCGGAAAACAGGTGGTCGATAAATTCCATCACGGCGCCGATGGCGTAGATCCTGTCCAAAACAGCGGCCTCGACTTCATCGCTGCTGTCGGCCATTGCGCCGCCGCCGGTCGATTTGAGCCCACCAATGTTCATCAAATCGCCGTTAATGGTAAATTGCCAGGTGTTGCTTTCCGTTTTGAGGATGAGATTTAAAGCCGCGATGTAGGCGCCGTTTTTTAAGGACAGTTTTCCTGCCTCGGCCGGGGGGTCGTCCCCCTTGATTGTAATGGTTTCGCGCGTCTGATTGCGCATGTTTTCAAAAACGATTTTGTTCCCCACCCTTAATTCTACATAGCCGTCAATGAATTTGGCGGCGAGGGTCGGTTGGGTCTCAATAACGAACCACAGCCAGGTTAAAAATTCGTACCCCAGAAATTTGTAGCGACTGTAGGCCGTAGCGCTGTCGAGCATGGCGGTCAGGTCCTGTTCGGCGGAGACAGGTTGAGAATGCGGTCTTTCAATTCCGCGTTCAGTTCGGGGCAGAAATAGGCTTCTGTATAGGGTAGTCGGGGAATCAATGTGATTTTAAAGGTTTTAAGAAACAGGGAAATCAGGGTTTCGTTGGCCTTTTTCAATGTGGTAAGAAACCACAGGTCCGCCGCCTCGTACTGCCAAATCACATCGAAGACACTCGGGATGGCCGGTATCCGCAGATATAGCATATTGATGACATGATCTTTGAGCATTTTTTTTTCGTTCGGGCGCAGGCGTGACTGTCCGGTTTCCTTTAGCTTTTTGGCGGTTTCCAGCGCAAGTTCCTTTTCAATCAGCTTTCTGGGGACGGTTTTGCGGTCAATGCGCAGCGAAAACACAAAGGCGGTGCCGAACACATGCGGATAGTGGTCAAAGTCGGGTGAATACGGCGCTTCAACCGGTGTCCACCCCGCGTTTTCAACACGGGTTTGGTCGTCGATCGGAGAAATTTGATGCGTACGCAGCCCCTTGAGAACCGCATCGCCGAGCGGGGGGCTCAGACGACCCTCTACGCGGTACCGGGTCAGCGATTGTGTTGCGGACAGCAGTCCCATCTTTAAATCTTGCCTTGCTACTGGAGAGAAACGCCGACTACATATTCTTCGAAGACGGTCGGTTCTTCCTGATAAAATTCAAGCATGGCTTCAAGTTGCCGCCGCTTTTGATTTTCCTTCCAGCTCCGCCAGTCTTCGATCCGCTGCCAGGTGCTGATGACAAGGCGCTTTCGGGGGTTATCGGGATCGCTCAGCGTCACACCGGAAATGTATCCCGGCTGCTGCATCGCCGTGGTCCGCATGTCGTTCAGCAGGGGGGCGATTTCACTTTCCCGGCCTTCTTTGAAGTGGCGTTTGATCATGATCTTGGCTTGCATAAGGTCCCTCACACCATAAAACTCCAGAGAATACCGGCGCAGATGGCGGAGCCGATAACCCCGGAAGAATTGCACGCCATGGCGTGCATGAGCAGATAGTTGCTGGGATCTTCTTTCTGGCCGACGAGATGGACTTCGCGTGCGGATCCGGGAACAGCCGATACGCCGGCGGCGCCCAGCAAGGGATTGATTTTATTTTTCATGAATAAATTCATGGTCTTGGCGAAAATAACGCCGGAGGCGGTCGCAATGCTGAAGGCGACGGCACCGAGAACGAAAATGCCGACGGATTTGCCGGTTAAAAACACATCGCCCTGCGTGCTGGCGCCGACGGTGAAGCCTAAGAAAATGGTGGCCGTGTCGATGATGGCGCTGGCGGCGGTTTTGGCCAGACGGTCCACAACCCCGCTCACCTTCATCAGGTTGCCGAAAAAGAAGGGTCCAAGCAGCGGTATGGATGCCGGCGCCAGAAAGCAGCACAGAATAACGCCGATGACCGGGAACATCAGGATTTCCTTGCGGCTGACCACGCGCTCGGTTTCCGGCATTTTTATGCGTCTTTCTTCTTTGGTGGTCAAAAGGCGCATGATAGGCGGCTGAATGATTGGAATCAATGCCATGTAGGAGTAAGCTGCAATGGCGATGGGACCGATCAGGTGCGGTGCCAGTTTGGCAGTGAGAAAAATGGAAGTCGGCCCGTCGGCCCCCCCGATAATGGCGATAGAAGCGGCTTCTTTCGGCAGAAATCCGAAACCGAGCGCGCTGAGCAGCGTTACATAAATACCCATCTGAGCGGCGGCACCGAGCAGCATCAGTTTGGGGCGAATTAAAAGAGAGGAAAAATCGGTCATCGCCCCCAGGCCGAGAAAAACGATTGAAGGATATATGCCCGAGGTTACGCCGAAATACAGATAGTGGAGTACACTGTTCGGTTCGTAAATACCAAGGCCGAAGCCTTTAAAAAACGGTATGTTGCCCACAATAACGCCGAAACCGATCGGCAGCAGAAGCAAGGGTTCGTATTTTTTGGCGATGGCCAGGTAGACAAAGGTGCCGCCGACGATCAGCATGATCACGTTTCGATAGTCCGCCAGGTAGTAGCCGGTGTTGGTCAGAAATTGAAGCAGTAAGTCCATTGATATTGCGCCTTTGCTTAAAGAAGTTAAACAGGTTCTTTCCAGCTGAAAAGGTCGTCTCCCACAGGGGCCAGAAAACCGTCCTCCCGCAGGGCGCGGATCGTAAGATGCGGATGCGGCAGATTGTGTTGATAAAAAAACCGGTACAGCGCTTCAAGGCGGAACCGTTTGCCGAGATCGGACGTCCCGGAGCGATATATCGTCGCCGCGGCGTGCAAATTCAGGAGCGGTTCCTTTATCTCAGGTATTTCAGGCGGAGGCGGCGCCGATTCCACTTTCGCAGGCGGCGCTTGGGTTTTCGCTTTTTTTTCAAACAGTGCAACGAGCTTATGCAGCTGGGATATAACGAACGACAGAACAGCCAGGCCGCTTACGACGATGCATGCCCCGGCGACAGCCATGGCCCATCCATTGGCGGCGGTTATTGCCTTTATTCCGTACACGGTGTTCCTCCTGCTTTGCTTTGCCCCCGGCCCGGGGGGACATCGGGGGGCATATTTTCTGAAAACCAAACAGTAATTACAAAACAGAATCAAGAAAAAAGCAACAGATTTTTATGCGCCAGCCGCCAAATGGGTGGCCGGAAGCGCTAATTCGCGCGACCGGGCACGTGTATATTGCGTCTCTGATTTTGCAGCAATTGGTTGACTTGCCGGCATCAGCTGTCGTAATAGACCTTCTTGTCGACGTTTCTTACACCTAATTTTTTTAAGGAGAAAAAAATGCGAAATGCTATCTGTCGTCTGTTGGTGCTGGTTTTTGGTGTTTGCCTTCTGATATCAGGTGGATCCGCCGCTGCACAGCCGACCTCCCTTAAGGCCGGCTTCATTTACGTCGGCCCGGTAGGGGACTATGGTTTCTCCCACGCGCACGATCTGGGTCGCAAGTATGCGCAGGCGCAGCTGCCCTGGCTCGAAACGGTCTTTATCGAATCCGTTGCCGAGGCGGATGTTTCCCGTATCATTGACCGTCTTGTCCAGGAGCAAAAATGTGATGTGGTCTTTACGACCAGTTTCGGTTATATGGACAGCACCATCGCGGCCGGCAAGCGCTATCCGGATACGCACTTCATGCATTGTTCCGGCTTCAAACAGCGGCCGAATGTCGGGACATATTTCGCGGATCTATATCAGGCCTATTACTTGAACGGGATGATGGCCGGCGCGCTCACAAAAAGTGACAAAATCGGCTATGTAGCGGCGTTTCCCATTCCCGAGCTTGTGCGGCATATCGATGCCTTCGCCCTGGGTATTAAAGCTGCGAATCCACAGGCCCGCGTACACGTCAAATGGATCTATGCCTGGTATGGACCGGACAAAGCCAAAGAAGCCGCCCAGGCCCTGATTGCCGAAGGGTGCGACGCACTGGCTTTTACAGAGGATACCCCGGCTGTGGTGGAAGTCGGTCAGGAACATACGGAAAAGGGCAAGCAGATTTACACGTTCAGCCACTACAGCCCCATGGAACCATACGGGGTGGATTCCGTTGTTTCCGGACAGCTGGTGGACTGGGGAGTGATGTACGTAAAAATCCTTGAGGACCTAAAAAACGACACATGGACCAACGAGGATCTCTGGTGGCTGATGGCGGAAAGCGCCTCCGTTCTGGGCGGAAGCTTTGACCACCCGATCAACCCCAAGTTCGTTGATGCGCTCAAGTCGGCGCAGCTCACGGATGACAGCGGGGCTTCCGTGTCGGCTTACGACCTGATCATGCAGCGCTATGATCAGATGAAGAAGGGACCGGATGTGTTTGATCCGTTTGAAGGGCCGGTCTACGACAATCAGGGCAACCTGAAGATCAAGGCCGGTGACCGCGCCTCGAAACAGGACCTTTTGAGCATTATGTACTATGTCGACAACATTGTCGGGAGCGTTCCCAAGTAATTGACCGCCGGGCAAAATAACGCAGCAGCACCCCGCCGTCGGATTGAGCGGCTTGAGATGCGCGGCATTTCCAAGTCGTTTCGAGGTGTTGCGGCCAATGACGCGATCTCCCTCTCCATTGCGACGGGGGAGATCCTTGGCTTTTTGGGGGAGAACGGCGCCGGCAAAACCACCCTCATGAATATCCTGTACGGCCTGTACCAGCCGGAGGCCGGTGAAATCCGCATCAATGGCGACGTGGTTCATATCCGGTCCCCCCTGGGCGCGATTGCGCTGGGCATCGGGATGGTTCACCAGCACTTCATGCTGGTTCAAAACCACTCCGCATTGGAAAATATCGCCCTGGGCTATCGCCGCACACCTTTTTTTTTCCCGCAGAAAAAGTTGCGAAACGTTGTTTTCGATCTGTCGCACAAATTTAATTTTGCGCTGGATCCGATGAAGATGATTTGGGAACTGTCGGCCGGTGAACAGCAGCGCGTCGAAATTTTAAAGGCGCTTTTAAACGGTGCGGACCTCATGATCCTGGATGAGCCCACCTCCGTGCTGACGCCCACAGAAGCGGCCGATTTGTTTGAGACACTGCGCCGGATGAAAGCCGCCGGTCACCTCGTTATCCTGATCAGCCACAAACTGGATGAAATTTTGTCCATATGTGACCGCGTACTGGTGCTTCGCAAAGGCCGCGTGGTGGGCGAGGCCGCGGTTGCCGGGGTGAACAAAATCGACCTGGCGCGCATGATGGTCGGCAGAGAGGTGCTTTTTGACATGCAGCGCGAACCCGTGGCCTCCGCCGCGCCCGTGCTGGATGTCGACCACGTAACCGTGCACGGCGACAAAGGTGTGCCGGCGATTCGAGACCTTTCCTTTTGTATTTTGGAAAGTGAAATTTTCGGCATCGCCGGCGTCTCCGGAAACGGGCAGCGGGAGCTGGCGGAAGCCGTTACCGGACTGCGGCGCGTCGAAGCCGGCCGGGTGGTTGTCAGGGGACGGGACATGACCAATCAGGGCGCCCGGGCCGTTTTCGACGCCGGTGTCGCCCATGTTCCGGAGGAACGCATGAAGTTCGGCATCGCGCCCGGACTGCCGCTATACGAAAACGCCGTTTTAAAGCAGCACCATCGCACAAAATTTTTCAATCGATTTTTGATGGCGCAGCGTGCCCTGAAACAACATGCCCGTCAGGTGGTGTCCCGCTTTCAAGTGGCGGCGCCCGCCATTGATGTGCAGACCAACCACCTCAGCGGCGGTAATATCCAGAAGCTGATTCTGGGCCGAGAGTTGAGTGAAAATCCGACGCTTCTGGTGGCGTCACACCCCACATACGGGCTGGACGTCGGCGCTACGGAATACCTTCGCCGCCAACTGCTGCTCCACCGCAAAAGAGGCGGTGCGGTCCTGCTGATTTCCGAGGATCTGGAGGAAATCATGGGGCTGTGCGATCGTATCGCCGTTCTTTTTCACGGCGAATTCATGGGAATTTTGAAGGCAGAGGACGCAAACCTGCAAGACATCGGACTGATGATGGCCGGCGCGGCGCGGGCGTCATCCGGGTCCGCACCCGGGGCGGCAGGGTAGCGGCACAAACGATATTTGCGGGCGCGTTCCTTCAACGACTCGGCCGGCTTGGGCCAGGGAGGCGGTACCGGAATTCGTGTTTCAGTTAACGATTTCAGATAGATCTGATATATCCACCCCGCGCTCTGCAATGACGCTGGTCGCTGCGCTGATGGGCGGGCTGACCGCTATCGGCCTCATCTTCTGGATGGCGGGCGTCAACCCTTTTTTCGCCATCGGCAAGATTTTCGGTGGATCTTTCGGCAGTCGCTACGGCATTAAAGAAACCCTCACCAAGGCGATCCCCCTGATGCTGATCGGCGGTGGGCTGGCCGTTGCGTTCCGCGCGAAGTTCTGGAACATCGGCGCAGAGGGCCAGCTTTTGATGGGCGCGATCTGCGGCACCTGGGTCGGCTTGAATTGGGGCCCCCGCCTGCCTGGATTTCTGATCGTGCCGCTGATGTTCGGCGCCGGTTTTGCCGGTGGTGCGTTCTGGGGCCTCATCCCCGCGCTGCTCAAAGCCAGGTATGCCGTCAACGAAGTGATCTCTACGCTGATGTTGAATTACATCTGTTCGGAATTTCTTGTTTTTTTGATCGTCGGTCCGTGGAAGGGAAAAAGCAAATTCGGCTTTCCTTATACAGATGATCTCCCGCTCCATGCCCAGCTGGCGCTCCTTCCGGGATCCAGAATTCACTATATTACCCTGCTGTTGGCCGTGGTGAGCCTTGTCGTTCTGGGCATCGTCGTCTATCGTACCCGTTTTGGCTATGAAGTGCGGGTGATTGGTGAAAACCCGCACGCCGCACGCTATGCCGGCATTGATTTTTTCAGAACCACGCTGCTGATGATGTGCCTAAGCGGCGGGGTCGCCGGGATGGCGGGGGTCGGCGAGGTGGCCGGCATTCATCACTGCCTCAGTTACCCGGGATCCATTTCATCGGGTTACGGCTTTACCGCCATCATCGTGGCCTGGCTGGCAAAGTTGAACCCCTTTTATGTTGTGTTGTCTTCGGTGTTTTTCGCCGGTATTTTGGTTGGCGGTGATGCGATTCAGATATCACTGGGCCTGCCCTCGGCGACGGTGCAGGTTTTTAACGGCATCCTGCTGTTTTTTTTGATCATGGGCGATTTTTTCCTGAAAAACCGCATCGGGCTGAAGCGGTCGGGGGTGTGATCCATGGAAGATATAATCATCGCGGTGGCCAAGCGCAGCCTGGTGGCGGGAACGCCGCTTCTTCTGGGCACGGTGGGGGAGGTTGCCTGCGAACGGTCCGGTATTCTGAATCTCGGCGTGGAAGGGATGATGGCTGTCGGCGCGGTGACGGCCTTTATCATCACTTTTTACACCCAAAACCCCTGGCTGGGGCTCATCGCCGCGATGGGTGCCGGAATCTTGATTTCCATGGTCCACGGCGTTGCCTCGGTGACGCTTCAATCCAACCAGGTGGTGTCCGGTCTGGCCCTCACCATGCTGGGACTCGGCATGTCCGGTCTGGTCGGCAAGCCCTATGTGGGCAAACCGCTGCCGGTCAAGATGAATGACCTGGCGATCCCGTATCTTTGCGATTTTCCCTTTGTCGGCACGGTGTTTTTTGATCAAAGTCCCTTTTTTTACCTGTCCGTTTTTCTGGCGGTTCTGACCTGGTTTGTCCTCAAGCACACGCGACTGGGCATCAGTATCCGTTCGACCGGCGAGAACCCGCAGGCGGCTGAGGCCCAGGGCATTAACGTTGCCTTGATTCGCTATGCCGGCATCATGGTCGGTGGCGCCATGGCGGGTCTGGCCGGTGCCCACCTTTCCATTTCCTACAGCAAATCCTGGATAGAGGGAATGACGGCCGGCCGAGGCTGGATTGTGATTGCATTGACGATTTTCGCCCTGTGGAATCCGCTGCGCGCCGTCCTCGGCGCCTTTCTGTTCGGCGGCGTTTTCGTGCTGCAGTACCTGCTGCAGCCGCTGGGAATATCGCCCAACCTGCTGGCGGTGCTGCCGTATGCCGCGACCCTGGTGGTGCTGTTGCTGATCGGGATGGGGGATCGAAAAAAATTGAATGCACCGGCCATGCTGGGGGAAACATACAAGCGCGGCGCGCGCTGATCCCCGGTTCCCCGATGCTTGTCTGTCAATCCGCTGGCTCCTTTTCCGCCTGCACCCGGTCAAGATAGGCCCGCCACTCCATGGGCAAAAGGTGCTTTTTCCGGGTGTTGCATTCCTTGCAGCAGGGGACGACATTGCCCTTGGTGCTTTTTCCTCCTCTGGAAATCGGCACGATGTGGTCCATGGTCAGCGCATCCGGCGCGGTTTGCCGGCCGCAGTAATGGCAGCGGCCCCGGGCGCATTTGCGCTTCCACCACTGCGATTGGCGCAGCGCCCTTGCCTTGCTGCGCTCACGACTGATTTCATCAAGGGTCAGGTCGTAAGCAAACGGCTGCATAAATAACTTCTAGCAAAAAAGCCCGGTTGGTGCAAGGCATGTCTAGGCGGGCAGCGTTTTAAGCCAGCGGGACATTTGCGGCAACAGGAGGCGATAATAAGCCCGGGAGCCGCCTAGTCCGCGGCGTCCGAAAAAATAGTTGATTTCCAGCAAAAGGGGCTTGATGCGGCCGGCGAGCAGGTCCCGGGTTGAAAACACAAAGTCGAAACCAGCCAGATTGATGCCGGTTATTCGGCATATGTGCTCCGCCTGCCGCACCGCCGCCTTTTGCAGCGCGGGATCGCTTTGCGCGTCGATCACGGCGCCCCGGGAAACCTGTGTGTAAAATCCATCTTTTTCAGACTGGACCCGCCAGTAGGCGCGAAAGGCTTCGTTTACGACCACCACCCGCAGAGAACGGCCGTCATTGGGTACAAACGCCTGCAGCATGAAGCCGTACTGACCGGAAGATTCATAGGTTTTTATCAACGCGGCGCATTGTTCAAATTCGGAACGTGTTGAAATCCGGTGTACCGTGCGACCTTCGCCGCCCCAGTCGAATTTAAGCACCGCGGGCATGGGCACGGTGACGGAAACACCGCTGTGTTTAAATTGCGCCAAGGATGCAAAAAGACGCGTTGTTGGATGCGGGATGTTGCGCTGCCGGAAAAGGCAGATCTGCCCGCATTTTCCTGGAAAGGCAAATCGCACGTCGTAATTGGGAAAGACATGCGGGCAGTTTTCGCGCGCCAGACGGTAGAGCGGTTTATGACATCCCTGGGGCAGCAGAACGGCCGAAGCACGACGGACGGCGTCCTGTTCGGCCGGGCCGGGAGGCCGCCCGGCGCAGTTCAGGTTGACATCGGCGGTGTATAGCGGGTGAAAAGACAGGATCACGGGTTCGGGCGGCGCCTTCCAACCGTTTTGCGTGGTTGCCAAACCAAAACATTTCGTATATGATACAATGGTTTCAGCTTATTAAAGCGTCCGTCATTTTTCAAGCCACAAGCGCAGGCATTTATCATGAGCATTGAGCTTTATCTGGCGTATGTCGCCGCCGCCGGCATCGTTCTTGTGATTCCGGGGCCGACCATTATTTTTGTCATCACACAGGCCATGGCCCTGGGACGGCGGTCGGTCGTGCCCCTGGTTCTGGGGGTGGTGTTTGGCGATTTCACCGCCATGACCTTGTCGCTGGCCGGGTTGGGGGCGATTTTGTCGGCTTCCGCGGTACTTTTTGAAATCCTCAAATGGATCGGCGCTTTTTACCTGATTTACCTGGGGCTTGGGCTGTGGGGTTTACGCCGCCGGGCACAAGTCTCACCTCACGCCGTGAACCGTCCCGCACCGGCCTCGTTCCGGCGCGCTTACATTGTAACCGCCCTGAATCCGAAAGGCATCGCTTTTTTTGTGGCGTTTCTGCCGCATTTTGTCAACCCTGCGGCGGATGTCATACCGCAGCTGCTGATTCTGGGTGCCACCTTCCTCCTGCTCGCCGGCCTCAATGCGGCGCTCTATGCCGTTTTCGCCGGCTACCTGCGGGACACGCTGCAGCACCCCGGGATCCGCCGCTGGCTGGACCGCGCCGGTGGAACCGCCCTGATCGGTGCGGGCCTGTTCACGGCCGCGCTGCGCCGCACCGCTTGAGGGACATGCCGCCGGCTGGGAAGTGACGCCGCAGACGACGGTTCAAACCGATTAAGCGACATTATGTTTCCCGGCTGAGCGTTTCTTTGAGAAAGCAGCTGGCCGCAAAGGCGATGACGCTGCAGGCAAACAGCACGCAAAAGGCCTGTTGATAGCCCTGGGGGGTGAAGGCCCCTTCAAGGCCGCGCCCGTTTTTTTCCAGCACATAACCCAGAACCGGCTGAAACACCGCTCCGCCGGAAAAGGGAAAGAGGTTGATCATGCCGGTGGCGGTGCCGGCCATCTGAACCGGAAACAGCTCCTTGTTGGTGGTAAAGCCGATCACGACAACGGCGCTGCAGAAAATGCCCATGCCGAAACAAATGCCATAGTGTCCAGCGAGCGGGATGCGGTTCGTAAAAAACGCCAGCGGGAACGTCAGACCGATCGCGGCGGCGCTGGAGAGAATCATCACCCGTTTGCGGGATTTCAGCACGCTGTTGGAAACAAAGCTCAACAGCGGGCTGCCGATGATCATGCCCAGGGCCAGCATGGAGAGTATATGGCCGGAGCGGGCTTTGCTGTAGCCGTAAAC
>Ga0180434_10005691_pt1 | contig 14591 bp, 11 predicted proteins | sample SS_ome_7_FD_132453 | JGI IMG/M metagenome (GOLD analysis project Ga0180434, IMG submission 132453) | Hypersaline lake sediment archaeal communities from the Salton Sea, California, USA - SS_1_D_2 metaG | ecosystem: Environmental > Aquatic > Non-marine Saline and Alkaline > Hypersaline >... | reverse complement strand
TCATTCGTCGATTACGTTGACCATGGACCGATACGGCCACCTGTTTCCGGGCGAAGCGTCCGAAGCGGTGGCTCGGCTCGGCCGATTCTTTGACCACCCACAGCCGGCCTTGGCGGCGACAGGAACCGATGCCGAGGAAATCCGGCCGGAAATCTGGTAGCGCCACAGGTAGCGCGCAAGAGTCGGGGTGGTGCCATGATATGCGATTTGCTGCGAGAACCTGACCAGCTCGGCGGGCGTAAAAGAAAAGCCCTAACCCCTTGTAAGATAAGGGCTTATGCGAGCCGGTGCGAGACAATTCAGCGGAGGGCACGGGATTCGAACCCGCAACCCCGGTCAAGGGGCACCTCATTTCCAGTGAGGCCGCTAACCATTCGCTTACCCTCCACGGCAGCGACGAAGGCGCCGAATGCTTAATAGTATACCATCTCGGCTGATGATCTTCAGGGGGCTCAGCCGACATCCCCAAGCGGCGGGGATGCTGCCCGAGACGAGCCTCCGCCCGAAGGCGAGGAGGCAGCCGACCGTCGAGGCGGCTTAGTAGTCGGCCACCTTGGCGCCGGCGATCAGATCGATGAACTCCTGGTTGGAGCGGAACTTGCCGAGTTTGGCGGTGAGCTGCTCCATGGCGTCGACGTGATGCATCGTCGAGAGGGTCCGCCGTAGCATGGTCACGGCGTGGAGTGTCTCCGGAGGCAGGAGCTTCTCCTCGCGGCGGGTGCCCGACTGGCTGATATCGATGGCCGGCCAGATGCGGCGGTCGGCCAGTTTGCGGTCAAGCACCAGTTCCATATTGCCGGTGCCTTTGAACTCCTGGAAGATCAGCTCGTCCATACGGCTGCCGGTGTCGACCAGCGCGGTGCCGACGATCGTCAGCGAGCCGCCTTCCTCGAACAACCGGGCGGTGGCGAAAAGCTTCTTGGGGATATCCATCGCCTTGATGTCGACACCGCCGCTCATCGTGCGGCCGGTATTGCCCACCCATTTATTGAATGCGCGGGCGAGCCGGGTGATCGAGTCCAACAGCAGAACGACGTCCTGGCCCATTTCAGCCAGGCGGCGGCAGCGTTCGATGACCAACTGCGAGAGCCGCACATGGCTTTCGATATCGCGGTCGAGGCTGCTGGCGACGACTTCGCCGTCGACGGCCCGGACCATGTCGGTGACTTCCTCGGGCCGCTCGTCGATCAGCAGGACGATGAGCTTCACGCCGGGGTAGTTGCTGGAGATGCCGTGGCTGATGTGCTGCAGCAGCACGGTCTTGCCGGTCCTCGGCGGGGCGACGATCAGCGCACGCTGGCCTTTTCCCAGCGGCGTGAGCAGGTCCATCACGCGGGTGGTGATCGGCGTAGGGCCGGTTTCGAGCTTCAGCCAGTATTCCGGATTGATCGGCGTCAGCGAGTCGAAGGTTTTGACATTCGGGTACTCTTCCGGCGGCATGCCGTCGACGTCCTGGATCTCGCGCAGGCGTGGTCCCTGCTGCTTGCGGGCCGGCTGCACCATGCCTTGGATGTGAACGCCCTCGCGCAGTCCGAATTTTTCGATCATGCTACCGGGCACGAACGGATCGGCGAGATCGCGGACGTAATGGGCCTTGGGATTGCGGAGGAACCCGTAGCCGTTCGGGTGCATTTCCAGCACACCGCCGCCGGGTTCCAGCGGGCCGACGTCCCCGTTGTCCGGCGGTTCCGGCTGGGACCGGTTGCCATTGGAAGGCCGGGGCGGCCGTTTCCGCCCCCGCAGATCGCCTCGCGAGCTGGGGCCGTAGGAACCGTCTCGGCCGCGACCGCGGCTTTTCTTCTTCTTTGCCATGTTACACCTAAAGACACTCCCGGCCTGCCTCGCCCAACGCGGGCGCAGCGACCGAGACTCGGAAGGTATGGATTGGATACCCGCTTGGTCAAGCTGAGCATCCGTTGCCGAGAATCAATTTCCGCCGCGGGGCGGAAATCGTGATGCCTCAAAGCAGACCGCTTCTTGCAGCGCGCAAAAATCGGGTTCGTACCTGACGTCGCGGCATGCTCTCATAGTTGCGGGTCAAGCTTGACCCAAACCGAGCCCGCCTGATAGCCTTGACCGCATACCGGTCAAACGCAGGAACTCAGGTGGAGAAGCGTTTCATCCCCGTCGGCCGATTGGACTGGTACAGGACAAGCCCAAGACTTCGGATCATCGACCGAAAACGCCTGCCTACAAAGCAGAAAACACAACTACCATCATTTTAACTATTTATCGGCTTCTGTCAAGCGTTCCTTCACACTCTCGGTGACACAAAGCCGATTCCCCCTCTTCGAGCTACCTATTTATACACCAAGACCCCCCTGTGTTCAACCCGAAACTTCCTGGTTTTGTCGGCAATTTCGGAAAAATCCAAAATCTTCCGCCCCGACATCCTTTTAACGCCATTTTCCCGCCCCGCCCTTCCGATAACTGTTCACAAGCAAGGACGCTTCTTTTCTCCTGTTCGGGCGGGACGGATGCAGATGTGGGCACAAGCGCGCTGGATTGTCGGGATTGGTCTAATCTCCCTCTTTGGTGCTGCTCAGGCGGCCCAAGCGGCCGTTCCCTGGACACTAACGCTTCAGCAGGCAAAGCAGGCGGCTGCCCAAAGCAATCGGCTGGTTTTGATCCACTTTTGGGCTCCCTGGTGTACCGCCTGCCTGCGGATGGAGCGTGATGTCTTCGCCCAGCCGGGAGTGGCTCAAGCGATCGGTACCGCGTATGTGCCGGTGAAGATCAATACCGAGCAGTTTCCCCAGTTGGTGCAACAATTCGGCGTTCGCTCGCTGCCGACCGACCTGATTATCACGCCCGAGGGACAATATGTCCACCATTTCGAAGGTACCGTCGCGGCGACCGCCTTTGCCGCCAAGCTTCATCAGGTAGCGGCCACGTTCCGCACGCAGCAGCGAGGCCAGTACGCTTCGATCGCTGGGCATCGCCCGCCGCAACCCGTCCCGAGCACACCGAACCAACCGCGCCAGACCACGCCGCCGGCTGCTGCGCAAGCGGCCGGCTATGGCGCTGCCTCGCCCGACCGGACAGCACCCGACCGTTACGCCGCCTACGGCGGGCAGCCCCAACCGTCGGTCGCGCCGGCGTTGCCTGGCTATGTCGCTCGGGAAGCAACTCCGTCCAACCCGGGCTACGCGCCGGCAGCGTCCGGCTATCCGCCGATGCAGCAGCCAAGCATCCGGCAAGCGCCAGGGCAGCCCTCGCCCGGCGCGATGGGCCACGGCGACCCCGCGGCCGCCTCGCAACCGCGCGTCTCGACTGAGCCCGGCGGCAATCCCCCTTTGGCCTTGGACGGCTATTGCGCCGTCCAGCTTTGGGACGATATGGCGGAAAACGCGCCGAAATGGACATTGGGCGACCGGCGCTGGGGCGCGATCCATCGGGGGCGGACTTACTTGTTCGCCGGGCCGGAGCACCAGCAGCGGTTCCTCGCGGAGCCCGACCGTTTCGCGCCGGTCCTCTCGGGCAACGATCCGGTGGTCGCGGTCGACGAGCATGGCGAGGTGGGCGGACGCCGCGAGCACGGTGTCTTCTACAACGACCGAATCTGGCTCTTTTCCAGCGAGGACTCGTTGGAAACGTTCCGCGGCAATCCCGACTACTACGCGGAGCAGGCCCTGCACGCGATGGGCTTGCAGCCGTAGCCACGCGCTGCGCGGACCACCCCCAGCTTCGCCAGTACCTGCACGAGGATTTCACCGATCGCATCGCGCCTCGAGTTGGCCAACGACCGCGTCGAGTTCTTCAACCAGCGAGGTGCGGCCGTGGTGCTTCAGCGCGTCGACGACGGCGCGGAAGTACCAAAGCGTGCCGTCGCGGCCGCCGTGGAAATGCTCCCAAACGCTGTCCCCGCAGCGACGCCGCTGGCACAGCAGCGATCGGGCGTTGTGCAGCTTGTCGGCCGCCGAGACCAGCCGCACGGAAGGCGAGGCGTCGGCCAGATGGGCAATGTAGGCCTCTTTGCGCTGCCGCCAGGGCGGCTTGGGCGTCGTGTCGGCATCGCTGCACCCAACAACAGTCGCGGCGACCCGGTGGCCGAACCGGCGCGCGATTTCGTCGCGCGTCGCGGCACCGCCCTGATCCTCCACGGCGTCGTGCAGAAGCGCGGCGATCGCATCTTCTTCGTCGCCTCCATGCTCCAGAACGATTGCGGCCACGGCCAGCAGGTGGGCGGCATATGGTTCGCCGGAGATCTTCCGCCGCTGGTCCTTGTGCAACTCGGCGGCGAAAACCAGGGCGTCGGAAAATCGGTTGGAGAGCGTCATCAGGGCTGGCGTGTTGTTCATTCTCTGTCTCCGAGGAGAGCCGGCATGGTCCCCGTGTGCCACACCATGAAGATACCACATGCCCGCTTTCCCGGCAGGATCAGGCCAAGCGGACGCCCCTAGGCGGAGGGGTCGCCAGACGGCTATTGCTTCCCCGGGGGGGCTGGGATAGAATGCATGGCCACGCCGTCGCCAAGAAAGTCCGGATTTTCGCGACCATCGGCGGGCCGTGGTGGATTGCTAGTCGCAGCTCAGACGCATCAAGGAAGCCCGATGTCCGCGGAAGGGATGCCGCAGGAAGAACCGTCGTTTCTGGCGGGTCCGCTCGGCTGGACGACACGCCTAATCACACGAAACCCCCTGCCAGTGCTGGCCTGCGGGGTGGCGTTGGCGGTGTTGGCTCTTGCGCTGTCGGCCAATCGGCTGGGCTTTCGCACCAGTCGGCTCGACCTGCTGAATCCCGACTGCGGCTACAACCGCCTCTGGATCGAGTACATCAACGAGTTCGGCGACGAAGACGACGTGGTCGTGGTGGTCGAAGGGGCCGACCGCGACCATGTCGTGCCGGTCCTCGAAGAGCTGTCGGCGGCCCTGACGCGACAGAACCATTTCTTCCACGCCGTTCTGCACGAAGTCGACCTGTCGAAAATCCGCGCCAAGGGCCTCCACTATCTCCCGCCGGAGCAACTCCTCCAGATCGAGCGGCTGGTCGCCCAAACCGAGCCGATTGTCGCGGGCGATTGGGCCCGGCTGAACCTGGGCAATATGGCCAACGACCTGTGCCGGCAGCTCGAAGCCACCGGCACGCCGCAGTCGGCTGCCGCCCGGTCTGCCGCGGAAGCCGAACTCGGCCGTCTCTCGGAAAGCCTCCACGGGGCGTTTCGCGAAGACCGCTACCGCTCGCCGTGGCCCGGCATGCCCTGCTCGGTCGCCACGATCAGCGAGTTGAGCGACGAATACCTGCTGACCAACGAGGGCCGGCTCGGGTTCGTGCTGTTGCGGCTGGTCAAGGACGACAAGGATAGCTTCATCCAGGGCAGCGAGGCACTGGATGCCCTGCGGCGCTTGGTCGATCGCGTGGCCGCCTACCATCCGGAGACCGCCGTCGGCCTGACCGGCCTGCCGGTGCTGGAAAACGACGAAATGCGCTCCAGCCAAACCTCGATGCTCGAGGCAAGCTTGCTGTCGTTGCTCGGAGTCGCCTGCCTGTTCATTGCCGGATTCGGCGGTATCCGCCACCCGGTGATGACGGTTCTGGCGCTGCTCATCGCCATGGCCTGGTCGTTCGGTTTCATCACGCTGGCGGTCGGCCACCTGAACATCCTCAGCATGGCGTTCGGCGTGATCCTGATTGGGCTGGGGGTCGATTTCGGCGTCCATTACGTGGCCCGATACCTGCAACTGCGAAGCCACATCCACCGCAGCGACGAGGCCCTCGTCCAGGCGGCCCGGAGCGTTGGCCCGGGCGTATGCACCGGAGCCATCACCACGGCGGTCGCCTTCCTGACGGCCGCATTGACGAAGTTCACCGGCGTGGCCGAGCTGGGCATCATCGCCGGTGGCGGCATTGTCCTCTGCCTGGTGGCGGCCATGACCATTCTGCCGGCCATGATCCAACTGAGCGACCAGCGGCGCGTGCGCCAGCCTCTGCCCGCCCCGTTGGACATCGACGCCGCGCTGCGGCCGCTTTTGGGGCGGCCCGGCTGGGTGCTCGGCGGCGCGCTGGCCGGCACTGTCGCGCTGTCGCTGGGCATCCAGCATCTTTGGTATGACCACAATCTGCTGAACCTTCAGCCCGAAGGGCTCGAAAGCGTCGAGCTGGAGCGCAAGCTGCTCAGCGAGGCCGACCAGAGCGTTTGGTTCGCCCTGTCGATTGCCGAAAGCCGCGATGAGCTGCTGAAACGGAAGGAGCGATTCCTTGGGCTCGACTCGATCGAACGCGTCGAAGAGATCGCCTCGCTGTTGCCGGCCGACCAGGCGGAGAAGGCGCCGATTATCGAGCGCATTTATCGGCGGTTGAGCGTTCTGCCAGAGCGGGCGCCGGACATCCCGGTCGATCCGCCGGCCGACTTGGGACGCGTGTTGGCGCGGGCTCAGGCAACAGTGGCCGGCGGGCCGCAATCGCCGCGGATCGAGCGGAACCTGGAACAGATCCGCCACGCGCTGCGGCAAACGCCCGTGGGCGAATGTTATCGGCGGCTGTCCGACTACCAGCAGCGTCTGGCCGGCGATCTACTGAGCCGGCTGCACACGCTCCGCGCAATCGCTAACCCCGAGCCGCCGCAGTTGACCGACCTGCCCGAGGGACTGGTCACGCGGTTCGTCGGCCAGGACGGGCGCTACCTGCTGAAGATTTACGCGAAGGGCGATATTTGGGATATGGCCGCGATGGAGCGGTTTGTCCACGACGTCCGCCGGGTCGATCCCCGGGCGACAGGCAACCCGCTGCAGACCTATGAAGCCTCGCGGCAGATGAAGCAGAGCTACGAGCAGGCCGCCTGGTACGCCTTGGCCGCAACGCTTGTGGCGTTGTATATCGACTTCCGAAGCCTCCGCTACACGCTGCTGGCCATGGTGCCTTTGGGGCTTGGCATGCTGCAAATGTTCGGCACGCTCGGCTGGCTGAACATCCCGCTGAACCCGGCCAATATGATCGTCCTGCCGCTGATCCTCGGCATCGGCATCGACGACGGGGTGCATGTGGTTCACGATTTCCGCCGCCAGCGGGGCCGCTACCGGATGAGCCCCTCGACGGCTAGCGCGGTGCTCATCACGTCGCTGACGACGATGGTCGGCTTCGGCAGCCTGATGGTCGCCAGCCATCGCGGTTTGCAGAGCCTCGGTCGGGTGCTGACCATTGGAGTAAGCTGGTGCCTAATCACCTCGCTAGTGGTACTTCCGGCCATTCTTTCTTGGATGACCAGGCACCTCGAAGAGGGGGACGCCGGCGAGGATGCGTTCGCTCAGCGAGAAACTGGTTCGCGGATCTACCGCCGGGATGGGGGGGCAAATCCGCCCTGTCAGCCGCAATGGCCCCCCCTGAAAGACTCGTCCTCCCAGGCGAAAAGTCCCAGCCGCTGACGGCGTTTCGGTCGGACGGACGAGCGGCTCGGGAAAACTTCCCCACAATTGGCAGGGGGTAGCTTGACCATCTTCCTAACCATGGGGTACAATCGACTTTCTAGCGTCTCGCCGGCCGCACGAGCCGAGGGGACACGAGAGAATCCAGTAGGCACGATCGCGGCAGGGCCTGTGTCGTCTGCCGATTTAACGCGCGGTCTGCGGCCGCCGTCTCTCAGGAACAAGGATCCATTGTCATGGCAAAACCAGGGCGTACCATCAAGAAAGCGAACCACGGAAAACGGCCGGCCAGCAGCAAGGCTCGGAAGAAGAAGCGGGCGGCGTTGAAGACGTAGTGGTTGCGCACAAGGCTAGGCAGACACGAATAGTATCCCTTTTTTCGGTAAGGTGAGCTACGCGCCTTCGAGCGGACGCTTGCCTTGGGCGGCGCCCTGCCGCACTATTGAACTGGCACGAAGATTGTTGTTTTTCCCGTAAGGTGAGCTACGCGCCTTCGAGCGGAAGCTTGCCTTGGCCGGCGGCTCTGCCGCCTGAAGGAGTTCGGTGTGGCTAAGAAACCGCCAATCCTCGACCCCTCCGAGTACGATCTCAATCATACGATTGCCGATGTCGAGGAGATTCGTCGGTACAATCCCCAGCGCTTCGAAATGGAGCAGCTCACGGCGATCTGCCATGAAGATCGGGACAACGCCGTGGTCGTCGGTTACAAGGACCTTGGCCCCGACGAATTCTGGGCGCGGGGCCATATGCCGGGCATGCCGATCATGCCCGGGGTAATCATGTGCGAGGCAGCCGCCCAACTGGCGAGCTATTTCTGCAACAAGTACCAGTTGATATCCGGAATGATCGGCTTCGGCGGCCTCGAAAAGGTTCGCTTCCGCGGCGTGGTCCGCCCCGGCGACCGCTTCGTGATCGTCTGCCGGTTGCTGAAGGTCCGGCGGATCATCATGACCTGCGCGTTCGAGTGCTTCGTCGGCGAGAATCTCGTCTGCGAGGGCATCCTGCTCGGCGCGCCGCTACCGGTCGAACAACTCAACGGAGGCAACGTACAAGCTTGACGCTCGGACAGACGGCCGCCCATGTTCTTTCCCTTTCATGACGACAATCCCACGGTGCGAACGCCCCTGGTAACGGTCGCACTGATTGTCGTCAACGTCGGCGCCTTCCTCTGGATGCTTCAGCTTTCGCCGGTCGACCAGCAGGTGCTCACCTATCGCCGCGGCTTCGTGCCGGCACGGATCGCGCAGCTCGAGACCGGCAAGCCGATCGAGGTCAAGATCCGATCCGACATGCGCCGACTACCCAACGGCCGGGTGCTCGTCCGCGAGCAGCCGTTGGCGTTGCCGGCAAAGCCGCGGCAAATCTACCTGTCGCTGCTGACCTGCATGTTCCTCCACGGCGGCTGGTTGCACCTGATCGGCAATATGTGGTTCCTGTGGATCTTCGGCAATAACGTCGAAGACCGCCTCGGGCCGATCCTCTATCTGGGCATCTACCTGACCGGCGGCTTGTTGGCCAGCGCATCGCACTGGATGGTCGCTCCGTCCAGCGCCGTGCCGGTGATCGGGGCCAGCGGCGCAGTGGCTACGGTGCTCGGCGCCTATGCGGTCACCTGGCCCTGGGCACGCGTGCATACGCTGGTCTTCCTGTTCATCTTTATCACCGTGATCGAGGTACCTGCGCTGTTGGTCTTGGCCGTTTGGTTCCTTGCGCAATTGGCCGGAGGCCGGCAGGCGCTGGCCCAAGATACCATGGCCGGTGTCGCGTGGTGGGCCCATATCGGCGGATTCGTCGCCGGCATGGTGCTGATGCCCGTCTTCTCGTCCTTGGTCTCGCCGCCGAGCGAACGACGTCGCTCAGGAGAAGACCAGCGGTAGCGGGAACCGCTGCCCGGCGGTACTTCATGCTGTCATCGGTCGCCCCGACATACGCGACGTGCGGCGGCGCGGAGCCGTGGTGTGGTGGGACTGCCAATTCTAGTAGTCCCAAGTCTCGGAGGGCGAGGCTCCCGCCGAGCCGCTAGTGTACTGATTCAGGCGGTTGGTACTTTCTCGAGGGCTGCTCGGGCTTGGCGGACTTTCTCAAGGATGCCCTCGACCGCGACGGTCCAGGTTCAATGGTGTCGGATTACTGCTGTGCTCTTCTATGAACGTCGTGATTGCGTCGGTCGAAAAGCACAGCTCGAACCCGTTGTGCGAGCGGGCGGAGTCGTGACGGTGGGTGCCGGGACCGCCGCGCCGCCAGTCTCGCGGGTCAACGCGCCCAGATGCCATTTGCCGAAATGCCCGGTGGGGCGCTGTCAAACGTGAAATGCAACACGTGCAGGAATTGGTATCGGTGGAATCATCGCTGGGTCGTTTGAATGGCGTGGCTTTCCATGGATACGGCGTTCGCACGGAGGCCCAGCGATGGCAGGTCGTCTTACCGTTCGGCAGCGGGAGTTTCTATACCGGTTGTGGAAGGCGAAGAAGCCGAAGGCGGAGATCGCGGAGCTGATCGGACGCGATCGCGGCACGATCTATCGGGAGATCAAGCGAAACAGCGCCTTGTGAATAATCCGGGCTAGCGGTGGATAAGCCGTGTCCATTCCATGCAGGGGTCGGGGACTTGTGGCAATGGTGCCCGATTGCCCGCAAAATCGGGAGAAACTTCAGTTTCGGACCCCGCTGCCCCGATGACTTCAGTAGAGCCCTGGTCTAGGAACGGGAGACAAGAGCCCCTCGCCGGGAGGGGTAGGTAAGTTCCGGCTTGCGGGGAGTTGTGTCATGAAGTATCGAACGATTTTCGCGGCGTTGCTGCTTGGGACCCTCGCGGTGCCGGTCCTTGGGCAGCAGCCCTTTATTCCGTACCAGTCGCGGCCGGCGATCAGCCCCTGGTTCGAGATGTTCCGCAAAGACGCGGGCCCGCTGCCGAACTATCTGCAATACGTTCGGCCGCGGCAGCAGCTTCAAGGGGCCTTGCAGCAACAGCGGGTGAACCAGTCCGAACTGCAATCGCACATTCGCGGGCTGACCGGCCAGTTGGAGAGCCTGCAATCAGCCGGGGTCCAAGTGCCGACCGGGACCGGCAGCACGTTCATGAACCACTCGCACTACTACCCGAACATGCGCGCGGCTGCAGGCAGGCGTCGCTGAGACATGGCGTCTCATTGCGCCAACAGGGTCCGGGCGAGGCTTCGCAGCAACCAAATTGCGACGGGGCCCATCAGCCCGATCGCCAGCCCGAGGCCCATTCCCATCAGCCCGATGCGCCGGGCCGTTGGGCCGGTTCGGACGGGCGTGTCGCGAATCACCCTCATGCCCGGCGGGGGGAACTGCTGGGCTTTGTGGATCCGCCGGCCGAGCCACGCCGCCCAAAGCCCAATGCCCATCAGGCTCAGTCCCACAACCCAGGCGAACAGATCGGTGAGCTGGATCGCCTTTGCTACCGCGGCTGCCCGATCCACTTCGGCCAGTTCGAGAATCTGCCGCTGGTAGTGCCGCACCGCCCAGACGGCCGCCGCGCCAAGGACGCCCACGCCCAGAGCCAGGGCAATCGCCATCCGGCGGGCCTTCGGGTCGGCGGGCAGAATCTCGCCGTCGGTCAGTTGTCGGGGGCTGCCGGGCATCGGGATGCTCCTGGGTGTTTCGATCAGTCGTCTTTCACCAGACGAGCCCAGAGCGTCGGGATGGTTTGCCGATGGTCGCCGCGGAAGTAGAAGCTTCGGCCGCCGTCGGCCACGGTCCGTTCGAGGATCGTTTTCCACGGGCGGTAGTAATACTGCGGATGCTCTTTCGACGGCGGCCCCTCCCGCCATCCGTTGGGCAGCGCGACCAGATCGAATACGGCTGTTGTGAAACGTCGGATCTCCTGCCGCTGCTGCCTGGCCACATTCCGGCCCATCGACAGGGCCTTCAAATAGACCTCCGGCCCAAAAACGGCCGAACCGATGTTCAGCAGCACCCCGCCTTCCAGCTCCTGCACCGCGCGGGCGAACATCCGGAAGTCGGTGTAGGTCGACCGGCCTAGTGCCGCGGCGTCGACGTTGCCGTGGGCGTGGATGATGTCGCACCCGATGCCGACATGCACGCTCACCGGCACGCCCACCCGCCAGCCCGTCGCCAGCAGACTCACCTCGCCATGCGGAGCTTGCTCCTCGACCAGCGTCCGGCCGACCGCTTCGCCGAGACCCTCGCCGCGTCGGGCCGCCTCGGTCGTCAGGTCGTTAAGCCGGCCGGTCTCTCGCCAGAGGCCGAATTGTCCCTCGCGGATCCAATGGGCCACGCTCTCGCTAGTGCCGCCGATGGTGGCCAGCTCGAAGTCGTGGATCATGCCTGCGCCGTTGGTCGCAAGATGGGTGACCAGCCGCCGCTGGATCAGGTCGACCAGAAACCGCGAGAGCCCCAGCTTGATCGGGTGGGCGCCGGTGAACAGGATCACCGGCCGATCGGCTTGCCGGGCCGCCAGAATACGCTCGACCAGCCGATCGAACTCCGGATGGTCGTAGGCGGCGCGCGGGGCGCCCAGCGGGAGGCAGTTCTCCACGAGGAGGTCGTGGCCTCGCTCGGCGATCGGTCGCAGTTCGATTTGCTGGGGATCGAACAGTTCGTAGCGGCTCATGCCGGGGCCTCCGGTGCCGTGTTTTCAAGACGTCGCGAATTCTAGCAGAGAGCCGAAACGCACGTCGACGCCAAACCGGCGAACAGCGGCTTCGCTCGCCCTCAGTGGTCCAACCCATGCCCTGACGAGGTGAACTGCCCCTCGAAATGGGTGTTCCGGCAGACTATTGACCATCGCGAGGCGGTGAGTTATATTTCGATGTTTCGGCCCTATGGTGGATGTAGCTCAGTTGGTTAGAGCGCCAGATTGTGGTTCTGGAAGTCGGGGGTTCGAGTCCCCTCATCCACCCTCTCGAACCGCAACCTCTTCCGGAGCCTGCACTTAGGCTCACCCTTCCCGCGGAAGGCGGGTGACTCCGCTAACGTGGCTTCCGCCGACGCGGGTCATACTCGTCGCTATCGGGCACCTGGTAGAATTTCCGCAGCCGCTTCAGTTCGGCCTTGAGTTGCTCGACACGCTGTGCCTGGGCGAGATCGTCGTAGATGCTTTGCATCTCGTTCGGGTCGGTCTTCAGGTCGTACAGCTCCCACTGCTCGCCACCGGGCACATCGGGACCGTAGAAGCGGATCAGCTTGTACCGCTTGTTGGCCACACCTTCATGCCGCCGCACGGAATGCACGGCCGGGTACTCGTAGTAGTGGTAGTAGAGCGAGTCTCGCCAGTCGTCGGGCGTCTTGTTCTTCAGCAGTGGAACGAGGCTTCGGCCTTGCATGTCCTCGGGGATCGGCGCCCCGGCGATATCGAGAAACGTCTCGGCGAAGTCGATGTTCTGCACCAGGTCGTCGTTCTTCGAGCCCGGCTCGATCACGCCCGGCCACCGGGCCAATAGCGGCGTACGGAACGATTCCTTGTACATGAACCGCTTGTCGAACCAGCCGTGCTCGCCGAGGTAGAATCCCTGGTCGGAGGAGTACATCACCACGGTGTTGTCGGCCAGGCCCGTCTCGTCCAAGTGTTTCAGCAGGCGGCCGACGTTCTCGTCCACCCCGGCGATGCAGGCCAGGTAGTCGCGCATATAGGCCTGATACTTCCAGCGGACCAGATCGTTGCCGGTCGGGTTCTTTTGCGCGAAGTCGGCCTTCCGATCGGCCCAGCGGTTGAGCTTCAAGTCGCGGTCCAGCGTCATGGTATCGCGGATGGTCATGTCCTGCTGGTGGGCGGCCGTGCCGCGCCCGCGGTAGTCGTCCAGAAGCGTTTCCGGTTCCGGGAAGGTGCGGTCGCGAAAGGCCTTACGGAAGCGTTCGGCCGGGATCCAGGAGCGGTGTGGCGCCTTGAAATGGACCATCAGCATGAACGGCTTCGTTTTGTCCCGGGCGCCGTCGAGCCAATTCATCGCGCGGTCGGTGATGATGTCGGTCGAGTGGCCCTGATACGTCGTCTTGCCCTGCTCCGTGATAAAGATCGGATTCTCATAGCGTCCCTGGCCGGGCAGCACTTCCCAATAGTCGAAGCCCTGCATCTTTCCGTCGAGGTGGATCTTGCCGATCATGGCCGTCTGGTAGCCGTGGCGCTGAAGCACCTTCTGGAATTGCGGCTGGTCGTGGTTGAACCCGCCGCGGTTGTCGTATTTGCCGTTTAAGTGGCTGTGCTTGCCGGTCAACAGCGTGGCGCGGCTGGGCGCGCAGATCGAATTGCCGACGTAGGCCCGCTGGAAAATCATCCCTTCCTCGGCCAACTGGTCGATGTTGGGCGTCAGGTTGCACGGTTGGAGGCGTCCGCCGTACGCCCCGATCGCCTGGTAGGCATGGTCGTCGGAAAATATCCAGACGATGTTCGGCCGGCCGGCCGTCGCTTTTGTAGCCTGGGACTTCTCGGCCGCACGGACCGACGAACACGAAAGAAGCGTTGCTAGCATGGCCAAAACACCGAATGCGATCGACAGAGCAGTTCTCATCGAAAGGTTTCCTGGGTAGTGGGCGGCTCATTCCGTATTACGAACACGGAGGATCGTTAACTTCTTCACGAAGTTTCGACCGGGCTTTCGAGCGGAAGGGCGCATTGGTTGGCAGCCCTGCGTGGTTACGCGGCCGGGAGCGTCGCGCCGGGCATGGCCCTCCGGCGGTCGCTCGTCCCATTCTATCAAGAAACCGTCCGAGTTTGCCACCCGACGCCAACGCACCCAGGAAGAATCCCTGTAAACGCATGGCCCCAAGGGGGCCTTCTGAGTGCTTCAAAAGGGGACGGCGCCCCCAATGCAATGCCCCAGAAACAAGTTCGGCAGTTCCCAGTTTGGGAGGGCGCGGCTCCTGCTGAGCCGCAAAACCTTGGTGGTTCAGCGGTTCGGCGGGAGCCTTGCCCTACCATTCGCCCCCCCTTTTTTGCACCCAACTTGGAGATACTGTAACACTTCAGCCGAATGGAGCAGCCGACCGCGGAGCGTTTCTACCCCGAGGGTGGCGCTACGCAAGCTCGTGCTCGTGCTCGTAATCGTAATCGTAATCGTAATCGTAATCGAGCGTCCGGCTCAGGATCGCACAACGCCCCCCCAGGAGAGAAGCCCAAATTGTCAAAAGCCCGAATCGGTTTTACTCGCCAAACAATACATCGCATATGTACCTTGTCCATACGTCTGGAATGCCAGAATTGACCTTCGGTGCGGTACGCAAGCGTAGGCTGGAGAATAGGACGCTC
>Ga0180434_10005689_pt1 | contig 14593 bp, 20 predicted proteins | sample SS_ome_7_FD_132453 | JGI IMG/M metagenome (GOLD analysis project Ga0180434, IMG submission 132453) | Hypersaline lake sediment archaeal communities from the Salton Sea, California, USA - SS_1_D_2 metaG | ecosystem: Environmental > Aquatic > Non-marine Saline and Alkaline > Hypersaline >... | reverse complement strand
TTCCGTTTGATTGGGTATAGGTTATTCCATCGGCAGTTACATTTGAATCATAGCCATACGCAGTATAGTTATCCTCATCAAAGATATCGTACTCGGCAGAACTTGCAGTGCTGTCTGCTGTAGTAGTGATTGATAGGTATCCACTACCAGGAGTTATTATATTGCCACCGACTTTAAGATTATCTTGTATATGTAGTTGTTCTTCTGGATTGGTAATGCTTATGCCGATTTTGTTGGCACTAGCATCAACAAAAAACATATGCGTATCGGTATCGCTTTCTATTCTTGTATCAATGCTATCGCCATCCTCATTAATAATAATTCCAGAACCAAATGTGCTAACTGTTCCTGTTGCTCCTGCTACTACTAGACCACCGTCGCCTTTTGGATTAACTTCTACATCAATATCTGTATCTGAACCTGTAGCATTGAGTTCTATTCCATTTGCAGTCGATGCATTAGCTATCTCCAAATAATTGACAGCACTAGCTACGCTATTCAAAGAAAATCCCTCATTGTCATTTGAATCATAAAAATATGTAGGATTATCCGTAAGCTGAAGATGATCCCATATAATACATTTACCATGCATATCTATTTCATCATCTGTAGTATCTACAGTAAAAACAGGCGATGCTCCTGCTTGATTTATTCTAAATGCAACAGAGCTGTCAAATTGCAACATAAAACCATCATTGCTTGCAACACCAAACTCAAGGACAGTATCATCATCTGTGCCTGCGTTATTAACGCATCGAATATAATGTGCGTTTACATCGTAGTCATCGGCATACTTCAAATCTAATAAGAATGTATCACTTGTTACATCGGCAGTTGTATTGCTAATAGTTAAAACACTCCCACCATTGAGAGTGCTTGTCCAAGTATTTGTATATCCTGCAAAAGCTATTGTACTATTGGCATCGGGATTGCCGATATCATCATAGAGCAATGTTATTCCTGCTGCGCCATGAACATGAAGTGTATCGGCATTTGAACCATCTGAGAGTGTTTCCAATTGCGCTGCTGTTACATCGGTATCGCCATCGTTGCCTGTGATGTAAGCGTAATCATGCGCCCCACCGTTTGTTATAGTATCGTGGTCTATATCTGTTGTTAAATCATGCGTATTAACAATATTATTATGGTCTATATCAGTTTCAAGGATAGCGCCTGTTTCTGCTAAAGTCTTTTTAACGAAAGTATCATCGCCTGACGCTACGATAAAATCGTTAGCTGCGTCTGCTAAAGACTGAGGTACATAACCACCTAATAATGTATCTACTTCAGATTCGGTGTAGTACCTAGCGTCATGGTCGGTATTTGTGCCACCAACATCCGGCATATCTGAAAGATCAGCATGGGCAATAGCCTCAGCAGGATCTTGCGTGGCATCCATATTACCGGTAAAAGGATTAAATGTCCACTTTAGAGCCATACTACAATCTTTCTATGATAGTTAAATTCGATCCGGTATAAGCCAATGATAAAGTAGATACCGAAACAGAATTTAAATAGTAAGTAACTAATGTTATATTAGAGCCTGAATACCCTAATTCAATCTTATCGTATTCATAAGGTACAAGGCTTGATAGAATAAGATGTCCGGAAGAATCTCCCAACACCGGATACGCATACGGAGAGGCTGCATCACGCTTTGCATACAGTACGCGCGGCGCGGCATCCGTTGAGTCGAATATCTTTTTTTCGTTAGCCATTACGCCCTCACAGAATTATTGTTATACTTCGCGAGTTCCCAAGCATCATCCCTGAGATAGAGGCTTTCGCCGACCTGAGCATTCTCTGTCATTGCCCTCTCTAATGATACGGATTCATAAAGTTTTTTATATTTATCGCCTAACGATTGCGAATTAACTATCATGTAGGCAATCTCTGAGCAGAGCTTATCGACAAAGGCATCGATAAAAGATGCCGGATACTTGTTCGGCTCGTCGAGATAATAGACATACTTGATGCCTAATGATGCTGTGTTAGACAGGATATATTCGCCTTCCAAGCGCCATGTCGCATCTTCGTCATTCGTTGAGAAGATCCGGATGGCATCTGCCGGTCTTTGATAGACATAGGTTTCGCTTTCAGAGGTGTAATACCAATCGACGGTGTCTGTCGTTAAAGACAAGTTGGCTCTTTTGGTAGCGAAGTTCCATTTGCACTCGCTGAGTATACTGCGGAGGGATAGCTCGTAAACGCGATTTAAGATACGCGCGTTGTTTGTATCGTCATCGATGTTAGTTACCGGATTCGCACCGATGCGAGTCAAAGCATTGTTGAGAATACTTGTTTTTGATATTGCCATGACATAGCTCCTTTAATTAGGGCATAGAGAGGGCGTGCCATAGGCAAACCCTCTCTGCTATGCCATGTTTTTAGGTATAACGAACGATCGTCTTTAGCGTTCCTGCTGTCGGTGCTGTGATAGCCACGCTGTCAAACTTCAGAACGATATTCGTCATAGCTGTTCCTGTGGTAACATACGACATTCCATCGGCATTATCCATCCTCAAGACTTGAACATCGGTTTGCGATGCTTCTTCGCCTTGTGGCTGATTAGTTGTCGCACTGTCGATGAATTTGTCGGTGTCATCCTCTGTTCCGACGGTGATCGTTGCAGTTGTCGGAGTGATCGCAGGGAAGTATACTTCAACGCCTGTGATCTTCTTGTTCGGAGGGATTTTGGCGATCGTTATAGTATCTGCTGAAGTAAGGACAGCCGCCCAAGTATAGGAGTCCATCCAAATTTTCTCAACTGATTTAATATAACCATCACTAATGATATTATCGCCTGTGCCACCGGCATCGTATTTTGTTACATTTGCGCCTTTATAAGCTCCCATTTTTTAATCTCCTTCTTTACGCCTATAGCGTTGAGATTGTTTAACTACAATTACGCGCCATACATATAAACGACGCGATCTTCTTCCAAACGAGTAACACCGATATTCAATTCATAGTAAACTTGCCATGAATAAGAAAGATCCTTTCTCTCATCTGTCCGAACCAAAGGTGCATCAGCTAAAGCCATGCAAAGACCGTATTTTTGGTATGCAATGCCCTCAACCGTTGAACCTAATACTGCTGTTGCTTCCGAGATCCGAGTAGACATGATCCATTTGAAGCCTAACCATGTATCGATCTCGCCTCTAACCAATGCTTTAACCACATTGTAGTCAGAGGATGTTGCCTGCTCGACAGCTAACAGAGAATCAAGCGATGCAGGATCAACTACCATGTAGCGATCTTCCATCTCAACATCTGCTGTATCAAGAGTAGCTTTGATAGTACGAATTTCAGCAAATGTTAATGCTGATGCTGTAACTATTTGGACATTGCCATTAGTTACAGATGTTGATCCGGTTTCACCGGAATAGCTCGTACCGATTGCCGCTGCGATAATGCTATCATCGATCCTGCGACCGAGTGATTGCGCTGCTGCAATGGTATAAGCACTTCGAGGATCAGAGATAGATTTTAACTCGTCGCCCCTGTCTAACAAACGATTGTCATGATAGTCAACCATCAAGCCCATTCTGCGTGAGAGAACCGGATCGTTGTTAGGTGTTACTGTGTTTCTGCCGCCTTTTGTTTCCATCTGCCATTGACCGATTTGATCTTGGAAGAATGTTTTTCCGCGAACATTCGGTTTCATGTAGACGGTGTTGTACAACTTAGAATATTTCTGCTGTGCTAACTGCATAATATTCTGCGAATACGCTTGTGCGTATATCTGATTTTGAGTATCAGCCATCGTATTTCTCCTTTACGATTGTTGTTAATCTTTTGCTGTGCGGAGGATGCTTATCTTTTAACAAGGGCATACTCTTTACTGCATACTTCCTGCCGGACATCTCTGTTTGTCGGCTGTTTATGTTATAAAAGCAATCAGGGCAGTTAAATACCTGCTTGTCCTTTTGCCTTCTGTGCTAAAGATATCAGATGGTTCACGCGATCAACCGCCGCCTGATGCTCTTTGGCTGTAAACTTGCCAGATTGATTCATGTAAGGTCCATCTAAATCCTGTTTGATCTTAGCCACTTCCTCCATTGCTTCGTCAGGAGTGAGGCTAAAGCGCTTCATTTGAAACTCGCCTACCTTGTTCTCAGCAAACTGATCACCGATCTTAGCGAGGAATTTAATGCCTCTTGGATCTTGTGATAATATTGCTGTAAGATAATCATTCATCTCTTGGCTATCAGAGAATTTATTGATCACCATCTGCCCAAGCTCGACATTGGTTTCGTAGGCATCTCCCCATTCGCCACGCAAGGTGTTGACGGTATTTTCAAGAGTCTTTTGATGTTCCTGCAAAGCGCTGTTATAGTTTTCGACATTGATCTCGTTATACACCTTCCACAAACCTTTGGCTTGATCCGGTGTTAGCTTGTGCGAATGAACGATCTCGGAAAACCTGCCTTTATCGATTCCCATTCCTTTCATTGCTTCAGGCGTTTGGAAATCAGGTAAACCATAACCCTCAGCCTTATCCGGTATCCCAAGTGCTTTACTAAAACGATTCCATCCCTCAACATCATTGATGTCTTTCGGAATAGGCACTTTGTCATGTCCGAGTAATTTCTCAAGATTCGCATGGCTTTCAATCGCCTTGTTTAAACCTTCCGGCGTATCCTCAAACTTCTGCAATAACGGTGAGTTACGCAGGTCAGTATTGAGGCTATTCTTCCAACCGCCGGTAGCCGATGGTGCAGGATCTGCTAATCCTGATGTTGTTGTTCCTGTTATTGTTTGCGCTTCTGTTGATGTTGCTTCTGTTGTCGCTTGGTCTTGATTGTCAACTGTTGATTGGTCAAGATTATCAGGCATGATATTATCTCCTTATGTTATTAGTTATTTTTTCAAGAATGCGAATATACTTGATACATCGATCTCAGCTACTAAATAAGCGCTTGCTCTTTCAATATCCACAAAATCTTTCTTGAGTTCAAGTTTAACCTTCTTCAGGTTCTTTGCTTCTTCGCCGAATTGAAATAACAACAGATTTACGCCGACTCCGGCTTCTAACGCATTGCGCTTCTTATCTGTGTAATCATGCGTATGATAAAAGCAAGGATTCTCGTTTAACCATTCTTCAAGGATCGGTGAAGTGTAATTACCTCTGCCGGTTTCCTCAGCAAAACCTATCACCGGAATACCGAACAGGATAGCTACGACCATCGCCACGATGAGAAACTTCTTCATTCTAACTCTCCTTCTTTTTTTGTTTGCGTTTAGGCAATGACTTCTGCCTGTATTCATCTGCCCATCTGCGAGCTATCTTCGGATGATTTGCCCACATATATCTTCTCTGAGCTTCAGATTTAAAAGGCATCGGTAACCCTATTTTCCTGTCTTTGAGCTAACGATACGATCTGATCAGCATTCAGGTCAAGAATAGACTTGATCGTTGCTAACACCTGCCTCTTACCGTCATTGATCATAGTCATATCCGGATTATTCGGAATGAATGCCGGATTATACCAACAGCAAGTCATTTCGAGATATCTTAATACTTCTTTGCCTTGCGGCGAATCAAAAACCAAATGCATATTAGCTTTTAAACCTTTGACATAATCTATATCTGTCATGTTTGGCATTGCATGTATTCCTTTCGGAGTTTTGCGTATTCTTCAATAAATTGCCTTTGTAATTCCACCGGAATATCAGAAGATCTTGTTTTTATCATCCACCAATCCAAGCCAAGCCTCTCTGTTACGATAGACGATAGCAGATCCCTTATATGCTCAACTACCTGATTTTGATCATGTCCGGAGATCATGCCTCCGAGCTTAACCTTTGGAAACCAACTGACGATATCTAGCCGGACAGCATCCTTGCTGTGATTAGCATCGATATAAACATAATCAAGCGATTCATTATCAAAGAGCTTGGCGGCGTGATGCGATTCCTTTCGGATGATATTCACTCGATCTTTAAAAGGTTGCACTCTTTTGCACATTTGCTTATACATTTCTTCAGCTTCCACCGGATCTTGCCGCTTGTCATAAACATCGTAGAAGTCAACTAATGTCAGATGTATGTCTTTATTATGCAAGAGCATCGCCTCCGCGTTATAGCCTTCGTTTACTCCGACCTCAACGCATTTAGCGTTATCGCCTTTGTAGATATTTAAAAACTCCTTGAACGATGCTCTGATCATCTATTGATCTCCTTTTCGGCTCTTGCGACATTGGCATCGATCTCGCTACCAGTCTTTACGATCTCAGCACCTTGCTGAACCTGATTCATCTGTGCCTGCTGCTGTGCTGCTGCTGCCCTTGCATCACGCATAGCTGAGATCTCCTCGTCATCACGCAGGACACTTATAGGACCGCCTAAGATCTGCCATGCCTGATCAACCGCCCTGTCAGATGATATCTTGTCAAGCACCGTAGGATCAAACTGTGCCATTTGACCGACAAGCGTTAAGCCGGATACCAACGAGTTTAGCTCTGATCTGCGCTGCACCTGAGCCAATTGAGATATGCAGTCGATCTCGTATTCCGGATTATCTAACAACTCATCCGGAGGAGGAGGCAGCTTGCCTCTGCGAGAAAGAATGCCAATGGTACGAATAACGATTGGATTTAATACTTCGGAGATATACCTGCCGACAGCAGGTCCGAGTAATGTCATCTTCTCATTAATCCGTTCCATGACCTCAGGATTGTTCATCTGCTTAGTTAAGTTCTCGAATGCCAAGAATACATCATAATACATAATCGACTTGACCTGATTCGAGTAATACTCAAGCGCGTTCAAACCGACTTCCGGATTGCCGAAGTTACCGAATGCGAAGATATCCTTTGCGCCTCCAACCATCTTGTTTTTACGGTAATAATTCACAGCGCGAGGATTAGCGTTAAACGGTAGCAGGAATGCGTTGTTAGGCACAGCCACCGGAGGATCGGTATGCTTCATCATTGCTCGTAGGTTTGTTTTTGCAATGGCATTCAAGATTCGCGCAAACGGTAATGCCTTCATAGCCGGTGAGAATCCCCATTGTATGAACGGTCGTTTGTCAAACCGATGTGTCATTGCCGGAAACTCGTTGTAACCGCCTTCGTCGATGATCGACTTCTGATCAACATCGATCCATTCAGCAGCTATCGGTAAATTCTCTTTGTCGCTTTTGCGGATATCCCTTCTGCTGCGCTTGGCTATATGTAATAAAAACGGATGCTTCTTGTTCTGCCTGCGTTCCGGATTGATTTCTGCCTTCATGGCTGTTGATAGCTTCTCTGTTCCCCACCGTTGCGCTGCCTGCTCTGCTGTGTATTCAAACTCAATGAAGTATTCACATATCCGACCTCGCACATCTTCGACAAGGCAGATTTGCTTAATAGGCAAGTTGTAGAATCGCGCATCGTCTTGGATATCTTCTTCTTCCATCAATGCTGCTGTGCCATAAACTCCGGATGACTTATAAGATGAGATCAACTGATCATAGAAATTCGAACGGTTAAGCGTGTAATAAACCTCATCTTCAACAGCTTCAAGGTAATAACCGACCTTCTTGTTATCCCTGAGTATAGGATCACGCGCGGACAGCTTGAACCATTTAGAAGTCGGAGGAGTTAGATAGTTCATAAAACCTGAGGCTAAAACATCAGCAGCTTCAACCGTTGTGGAATCCCAAAGGTATGTCGCATCGACTTCCGAGCCGGCAAAATACTGCCTGTTGACATTAGCGGCTTCAATGTAGAAGTAATCATGAAGGCTCTGCCAATAGCTCTCGAAGTTAGATCTCTGCCCTTTTAAGGTATTGTAAAAGTCTATAAGCTGCCTTGCCTTCGGATAGGGATTCTTATCCGGCGCAACTTTTGATTTAATTGCCTCAACCATAATTATCCTCCAAGTAAATATTTACGAGCTGTTTGAGCCTGCTGAGTTAATGCGCCTCCGTATATCGTTCTTGTCTTAGGTATTGCCCTTCTGTTCCTTCTGCCTGTAGCCTGATCGACCGGCGCTTCTCCTACCTCTGTCTGAGCAGCCGGAGCAGCCGGAGCAGCTTGAGCCACCGGAGTAGGTTTAGGCATCTTTACTTTTTGATTGCCTCCGAACCATGATGCGACAAATGACATTTTGAGCCTCCTATTCGCCTAGCAAGTATTTTCTTGCTGTTTGAGCTTGACCTGCAATGCCAAGCGGATTCGTATATATTGTTTGCGTTTGTGCTTGCTTGCGCTTTCTTAATCTATCGCCTGCCTGTTGTGCTGCTGTTGATCGAGCTTCAGCCATCTCTGCGGCAATGCGTTTGCTGTCGGCTGTTGCCTGCTCTCTTGCCTTTGCCATCTCAGCTGTTTGAGCTTCAATAGCAGATCGTTGTTTTTTAGCGGCTTTAGCCGGAGCTTGTAACATCTGCGATGCACCATAGGCAGCACCACCGACTACGCCTGCACCAACAGCAGTTGATGCCGCAGCCGCAGCACCAATAGGGCTAACACCTGATCCAAATAAAATACTTGCTCCAATACCGGTAAGGAATGACATAGCGCATCTCCTAATTCATATTATATTTATGTAAATACGATAAATCCTGATTGAACCAAGATATCGTTTTCGGCTTGTGCCGCCTCTTTACTTCTCTAATGCCTTGTAATATATTCTTAACAGATGATCCGCATACCATGAAAAAGTGTAGGTTATTGCCTTCTTCCTTCAGCAACTCGGCTATGACTTCCGGATCAGATAGATCTATCAAATCGAGATTCTCGTATGTAATATCGGTCAATGTCATATACACCGCAACGCCTTTAATATCAGGATTGCGGATCACAACTATCTTGTCGGCATACTTCTCGACCATCATCTCGACCATCTCTTTTGTTATTTGAGGCAAACCGTAATCAGCCGGATTGTATTTATTATAATAATTTCTCATAAGGTAATCGCCTATTTCGCTCACCGGATTCCTGCAATAGAAAACAAAGATTCTTCTTTGCTGTATTTCGGCACATTGATATACTGCCGGTCTTGCTGTTCTTTAACCTCACCGATCAGGCTCGCAGCCATTATAAGCGAATCCGCTTTATTCGGTGATTTGATCTTGTATTTATTACGCATGACCTCTTTAGGAATTAACCGCTTGCGCTGTTGATGATCGAATTGGTATCTCAGCGTACAAAGCTCTTTCATAAGATCGGTATCATTCAACGCAAGATGTCCGGCATCGATCATGTCCTTGACTTTGTATGTATTCGCTGTGCGAGGATTCGCATAGTTCTTATTGTCTTTATAAGCTAATATCGGATTGCGGAAACCGACGAAATGCTCTAAACCTCTGCCTTTAGTCAATGTATCTAACGGTCCTGATCCCAAACCATCCTCATCGATGATTGATGTATTTACCTCGTACTGATTTGCTGTCATAAGAATGCGACCGGTAGTATAATTAAGATCTCGATGTTCCCATTCATCGGTGAAGATCTCCTCCCAATGCAATGCTCCCATCTGTTGCAGGATCACGCAGGCGCATTTGTCATCGCCATAGCGTGCAATGTCAAAGCCGGCAAGTCGCCTACCGTATCCGGTTTTAAGCTCATGCTTATTCGTTGATGTCTTTAACAGATCATCAAATGCGAATACAGCATCCTCAGATTGCGCCAAAGGCTCACCGAGCCAAATATGATTATAATCAGATTCCGACTTCTTTTTACACTCGTTAGCCTCTCTGATCAGCGCTTGCGTGCAATACGGATTATCGTTGTAATTCAAATGAATATGAAAGCAATCTTCCCTGCCGACGAACATCTCATAAGCCGGATCATTCGGCACATGACGGTTCATAGTAAAGAAAATCTTTGCCTTCTCTTTCCGGATGGTGGGGATCAAAACATCTAAGGTCTGTTTGGTCAATGCCTGTGATTCATCAATCCACACAATATCGATTCCCTCCATGCCCTGTATATTGAAACTGCCTTGCTCCCTGAAGCCTCTGAAGTTTATATCCGATTCGCTTTTCCGATGCATGATCTTCTGCGATTGAACCTCGTAGTTCAAATTGAATTGATGCACAAGATCCGATAGCAGAGAATACACCGATTCGTTAATACTCTTTTGAATCTCGCGACCGCATACAACGCGCAGTTTTTGTCTTTCAGCAAGATACAATATCCATCTTCCAACAGCATGTGACTTACCGCCGCCTCTGCCGCCTTCGATAAGAAAATACCGATAGTCATTTATTTTCTCAACTATCGGCAACAACTTTTGAGGCATCTGTAATATTTCAGGGATTTTCAATCGATCAGCCAATATCAGCCTCCAACGGTTTGCCATCAATCTCAACTGCCGGCATCATAGTAACATTGGCATTAATCGTTCCGTCAAAGGTAGTTTGATTTTGCGTTGGAGCTAATTTCGATCCAAGCTGTAAGGCTATCTTTATCTTATTGGCTTCCGAGAATTTATGGAAGTTGTCAATCAGATAATCATGGCACATCTGATAGAGGCGTTCCTGTTTTTTCCTAAGAGATGGCTGGTTACCTTTGAAGGAGGGAAGTTCGTTTTCGGACAGTTTTTCACTCATACTATAAATATATAGTATAAAAGAAAATCAAGGAAGGACTATCCACAATATATTGCGAATATCTTTTATATGGTAACTCGCCTCGACGGAATGGTTCTGTTTGTTTTCCTATCGCTTCGCATCACAATAATATGATGGATATACTGACAGCGCGAATCACCACAAGTCTTGCGGATAAGTTTCCGCTTGCTGCAGTAAGGACACAATTTTTTTTCATCTTGCATTTTAATCCCTGACGACAAAAATAGAATTCGGTATTAAATATCGATACATATTATATGCTGTTTCTTTTGCTTTTGTTTTACTGCTGTACATCTCTGAATGATACAGTATCCGACCGTTACGCGCGATGATGCGCGAGTACCATTGACCGGACCTGTTACAGAGTACCTGAATCTTATATCTGTAATTCATATGCCCTCCTATGATAAACTGCCCTGATGAAACATCCGCATATATTCCTTACCATCAATCGGCTCGTTTCGTTTAACGAATAATGTTTTATTGCTTTTATGCCAACCTGTTTTCTTGCGCTTGTGCGTTCTGTTACCGCTTTTTTTTGATCCCATATTATTTCCTGATTACTTTATATTCAATACATACATCATCAACTTTTTCCACACAATACCATCTGAATATCTCCGGATTAATATTCTCTGGATTCACTCCCCTCACCGGCTGAGTTGTTACGCAACCGGAGAGGAGCAGGAAGATGACAATGACGAAAACGAGTTGCCATCTTGTTCTATTACGCCTGACCGCCAAGTTCACCATAATAGCCTACTCCTTTCCAAAATGATCTTTATTTCTTCTTTGCTTTTTTAGATTTCTTTTTCTTCTGTGCTTTGTAAGCCATTATCATCGCCTCCTTTCAGTATTTTAATACTCTCAATAAATGTCCTCCAAATCGATATCAGCTTCACCGGCTTAGATCTTTTAGCCTCAACCGTTACCTCGTACATCGAATAGCCAAGCTCTTTAGCCTTCCGAAGGATCTCTATGTCAAACGCAAATGAATTACATTCCCAATCCGGAATCTTATCCCTACGGAATGCCTTGATCCCTGTTTGCGTATCGACCGGAATGGCGAACATAATATAAATATATAATCTTGATAGTAGTGTTACTATATATCTAAATATATTATCTCGCGTGTCTTTCTTGCCGACCACGATGTCAAACTCAGCCATATGGAACATCAGCCTGCGGATCATCTTCGGATGAATATCATGATCACCGTCAAGGAAAACAACGATCCTGCCTTTTGCTAAACGCAAGCCTTCTCGGATCGCCCATCCCTTGCCTTTCCGGTAGCGGTCGGTAACAACGATAACCTGCGCCTTCGGATAGTAATGTAAGATATCATTAACTACATCCGGCGCGTGTTCCTCAAGCTGACTTGGTATTATTATGCTTAACATATTTACGGTATGTGTTCTCCAACGATAACATGATATCCTGATCAACCGTCTTGTCAGAATAGCCTATCTGCTTGCGTGCCTCGTTGCAGAGCCAAGTTTTTACTCCGTTTCTCTTGATCTCGTTCTTATACTTCCTTACAAATGCGATCTTCTTCTCAGCGCCTAGCTTGCTGTTGCCCTTGTGCCTTGCCTTCCACTTGTCGTAACCGTTTAGCACATTGCAAACGCATCGCCACGCCGGATTCTTATTCTTGTAAGCCTCCATGTAGATCAATGCGCAATACGGATGATGTTCTCCTGCCGGTCTTACCATTTCCTGCTCCTTTCTTATAGTAAAATAGTTGACTTCCCCTGCCTGAAACCCCTGATCAATTCACCGACCTGCTGTTCCTGCCCTTCCGGTATGTTCTTCTCTGCCTCGCATAAATACTCGTTAGCCTCTTTCTCGTTGCGCATGACCCTCAAGGCTGTCGCTATGTTAAACAGGATCTTAAACTCCTTCGGAGATATATTCTTAGCCATCACCCAAAGGATTATCGCCTCTCGGAATGATTGGCTATCCCATCTTTTCATGGCGCGGATATGCCAAGCGAACCACGAATCCGGAGAGTTCAGGCAGGCGTTCTCGATCAAATAATAATCATCTGTATAGGCATCCATGTAAAACCACATCTTCGTCGCATACATGGCGATAAACGCACCGACCAACACCGGATAGCTGTGCAAGACTATCGCTAACGCCATCATCAAACCGGCGCAAGGCAGGTACATATATCTCTCGGCTATCTCTTGGCTCATCCGGAACATATTACAAAACGGTAAAATGCCGACCGTATACCACATCAGGCAGAACGCAAACTGCCGGTCAGGATTATAAATATAATTCAATAGCACAAAAGAAATAACAGCAACACCCATAAAGAAAAAACGATCAAACGCATATGCTCTCCTTTTCATGATCTCGTTGCCGGCTGCGCTTTGCAGGAACGAATGATAAAAGGTATTCTTGAACGGAATCAGGCACAGCATAAAATAAAAGCCGAATGTCTTTGTAAACAGGATCAGCTTCTGCGGTTTGATCTTCTTATCTTCTCCAAACATATCCCTGTTCATTTTTTCCGTAACACTCTTGCGCATCTTCTTATACCAAAAATACCAAATAAAAGGCATAAACAACAGAACCCACTTTATGTTTGAGAATAAGAACACCAACGGAATGATATAGCCGAGATGCCAATAGCCTCCGGCAAACAAAAATAAAGGCGAGAGGATAGGAATCGTCAATGACATCAAGGCGAACAGCGTAGGATAGACATAGCCTCTGCCGGCGATCCACACCGAGCCTTGATTGGTAGCCGGATTGAAGGCGAACAGAAGCGCCGCAAGGAAAGAGATATCCGTTGCGCCGAATGCGAGATAGATAAACACGCAAACAAGAGCGTGAATCCATATCGTTACAAAGTGATCTAACTGCGGAAAGATCCGAATCGAACCGATCAGATTTCTAAATAGCTTTTTATACTTCGGCAGGTTCTTATCGTAACCTCTTTTGTAGACAGCGAGATCATCGCTTGTATATTTATAACACAAACTCTTTGAATAAAATATCAAGTTAGCGACGAGAATTATGCAGATTCTTTCGGCTATTTGCCAATCCACTCCGTATCCCCTTTATCATGTATAAAAAATCTTCCCACTCTTTGAAGTCTTTGATCTTGTTGAACCAAAACTCCGGAAATCGACACACATGGTATAGCCTTCCTCCGATGCCTCGATCCACCGAATCCTGCCCTTCTTCCTGATACAAAGACACTTGCGCGGTTTTCGCGTATCCTTTTTTAAGCATCTTATGAACGAATCCAAGAGTATTACATTCTTCGTTATAACTCTCCCATCCGTATCCATGCATAAAGCTAAGATGCGCGTCAAGACCTGATCGAGCAGCATCTCTGATAACTGTTTCGATGTCATCGGCTTTCACTCCTTTGTTCAAACGATCCAATGTTTTTTGGTTGATACTCTCAACACCAAATAAGATCATCCGGAATCCGGCATCCTTCATTAAACTGAAATTAATATCCTTCGTTATTCTCATGTTGCAACCGAGCTTTATCTTCCAATCCTGATCTATGATTGTTCTGCAAAACTGATCTAACCAATTACCTATCGGAAATGTACCGCTATCATCAAAAATCTCTTTAAAGCCGAGCCTCCTGCAATCTGCTATCTCTTTCATCACATCATCTATCGACCGGACACAATACTCTTTTTTATTCTCCACGCAAAAACTACACTTACCATGCCAACAGCCATCAGCCACCTGCATATGCGTTGCCGGATGATATTTGTAGTTACCATATTTTTGATATTTCGGATCGAATGCCTTAGTCCATAAACGATCAGGCGCAGGCAGCTTCAAAAAAGGCAATCCCTCCGGAGTAAGAATAATCCGATCGACCTGACCTTTGTATCCGTTCCAAAAAACCTGATGCCCTTTCTGCCGATAGTATTCTGCCTCCATAGCCATCAGCACCGGATAAATATACACCGGCTTTTCACGCTGTCGTTGCTGAGAGTATTCGTTAGTGAAATAGGCTATTCTCACATCTCTCCTATTATACGCTTGACT
>Ga0180434_10005688_pt1 | contig 14594 bp, 15 predicted proteins | sample SS_ome_7_FD_132453 | JGI IMG/M metagenome (GOLD analysis project Ga0180434, IMG submission 132453) | Hypersaline lake sediment archaeal communities from the Salton Sea, California, USA - SS_1_D_2 metaG | ecosystem: Environmental > Aquatic > Non-marine Saline and Alkaline > Hypersaline >... | reverse complement strand
CGGGGGCGGCATTTCAGAACCGAGCGGTCAGAGACCGCCGACCCCATGAGCCACACCCCCGTCGCGGTCAGTCTACATCAACAGGGGTGTTCCCGTCTCCGCACAAAATCCCATGGTAGACCCTAGGCCGTCCTGACCGAGGAACGGCGCATTGCTCGTGGGATTCCCAGGGGGCAAGAGGCAAGGTGTGACCCACGCACTTCCGAAACCCTAAGAATCAGGTTCAGACCCCGAAGATTCCCATTCCGAGGGGCTCCAAGGGGCAGTTTCGTACTGTGTCCCCGGAACTCTTCCCCGGAACTCTTCGTACTGTGTCCCCGGAACTCTTTCCCGAAGGACGGTTTCCGGCGAGTCCTTCGTGCAAGGGCTCGCCTCGGTCTGAACGCGAGCTGAACCGACCGCACAAAGGCCATCGCCTACTCCGCTTCGTCACCCACCACGCGAAGGCGGCATTCCACCGACGCCTTCGCGCTACGGCTCGCCTCGTCCAATCCGCGAGGCGAGACGCACTTGACAAACTCTTAGTGTATTAGTATACTAGCACACCATGACTACGAATCCCGGGAGGTCACACACAATGCGTACGGTTGGAATCCTAGAAAGGAACTTCGGAATCGGGCGATGGGCGACGGTGCTGTGTCTGTTTACGGCGCTTCTCGTTGGCTGTGCTGACCCGTCGGTCACGGCGCAGGTCTACTCCCGCGAGGAGCTGATGGAGGACACGCGGCAGCTGCTGACGGTCCTCGAGGACAACCATCCGGATCCGTACACGCACGGGGGTGGCAAGCTCGCTTTCTACCTTCGCTTCCAGGAGCTGCTGGCGAGCATTCCGGAAGAGGGGATGACCGCCGAGGCGTTCTCACGGTTGCTCGTCCCGTTCGTCGCATCGGTCGGCGACGGGCACACCGACGTGTGGGCTCAGTATGACCTCGATCGATCGATCCCGGGCGGCATACCTTTGCGGTTCGAGATCGTCGAGCAATCGCTTTACGTCGCAGGCGTCGTCTCCCCGCCCGACACCGGCCTGATCGGCGCGTGCCTCGTCTCGGTGGAAGGCGTGACGCTCGACGAGCTGCGCGTGCGCCAGCGGCGGCTGCGCGGGATCGAGAACGAGATGCACGATCTGCTCTGGCTCCTGAGCGGTCTCTGGTATCGCGCCTACCTGGAGGATCTGATTCCCGAGTGGACGAACACCTCGACGATCGACGTCGCCCTTCGGCTTCTCGATGGATCGGTGGTCGAGCGGTCGTTCCGCACGTCGCACCGTGGCGACCTCCTCCGGTACCCGGAATCGGCGGTCCAGCTCATCGAGCCCGGGTCGCACGGCTTCGCAACCGGCTTCCTCGACGACGAGGGAAGGGTTGCGATCCTCCGCGTCGACGACATGACGCACTATCGCGAGGTGCTCGGCCGCACCGGCGGCCGACGACCCGAGGACGTCTCCGACGAGGAGTGGGCATCGACCCCGTCGGCGACCGACGTCTTCCGGCAGCTGGTCGTCGACATGAAGGCGGCGGGCACGGACACGCTGCTCATCGACCTTCGGAACAACCCGGGCGGCGCGTCGCTGATGGCCGACATCCTCGTCTACTTCCTCTACGGCAAACGTGTTCTTTTCGACGTCGCGGCCGATGCGATCCTCCGCGGCGGGGGTCAGATCGAGCGGATAGGTCCGCTCGAGATGAGGCATTACTCCCCCGAGGATCTCGCCGAGTTGAGCGTGATGATGGGGTTTCCTGTCCAGACCGGCGACTACAAGACCGTCGACCACTACGACTACTACCAGCACTACGCGACATCGCTAGGAATGACGCTCGAGGAACTGGCGGAAGCGAGCTGGGAGGATTTCCTCATCGCACGCTTCGAGGGCTATCCGAAGTTCTTCACCGAATTCTCCGATGGGGCATACGAGGCGTACTACACGCCACGAAACGTAGTCGTGCTCGTCCGCCCGCGGACGTATAGCTCCGGCTTCACGATGATGCAATACCTCGATGGGGCCGGCGCGACGCTCGTCGGGACGCCATCCGCCCAGTCGGCGAACACGTTCGGCGAGGGGATGATCTGGTCGCTCGATCACACCGGGATCCAGGGGCTGGTGTCGCACAACTGGTACATCTCCTCCCCGGACGATCTGGAACGCGGCCGGCTCTGGCCGGTCGACGTCCCGCTGACCTACGGCTATCTGGCGTCAACCGGCTTCGACCCGAACGCCGAGCTGCTGCTGGCGTTCGAATGGATCGAAGCGCAGGAGCAGGCGGAGGCGCTCGCCCGCCTCGAGGCGAAGGTGGAATCGCTCCGAGAGGCGCTGCGGATCCCCGGCCTCTCGGCCGCCGTCGTGAAGGACGGGGAGCTGATCTGGGCGCGTGGCTTCGGGACCGCCGACCCGGAAGCCGGGATCGAGGCGACGGCGGAGACGCCGTACGGCCTCGCGTCGGTGACGAAGCCGTTCGCGGCGTTTCTGCTGATGAAGAAGGTCGAGACGGGAGAGCTCGATCTGGACACGCCGGTCGCCGACTTCGGGATCGACCTCGGAAACGAGGCGATCACGGTGCGGCATCTGCTTTCACACACGTCGGAAGGGATCCCGGGCAGCCACTACCAGTACAGCGGGAACCGCTACTCGATGCTGACGACGGTGATCGAGCGGCTGTACGGAGACTCCTTCCGCGCCGTCCTGCGCCGGGAGATCCTCGCTCCGCTCGGGATGAACGACACGGCGTTGAACGTCGGCGGCTGCGGCCTCGCAACCTACCTGTCGAGGCTGGCGCCGGACGATCCGGAGCGCGCCTTCGAGCACGTCTACCGTGAGTCGGCGGTGCCGTGTCAGTACGATCAGGACTACGAGGCGTATCCGGTCCCGGTGCCGAGCTACGCCAACGCCGCGGCCGGCTTGATCTCGACCGTGGTCAACCTGGCGGTGTTCGCTTCGGCGATCGAGTCCGACGAACTGGTCTCCGCCGAGACGAAGGCGGAGATGTTCGCCCCGACGGTGCTCAACTCCGGGGCGGACGGACCGTACGGCCTCGGCTGGTTCACCGAACGGTACGGGGAGACGGAGCTGATCTGGCACTACGGCTACGGCGCCTACTCGTCGCTGTTTCTGATGGTCCCGAGCGAGGGACTGACGTTCGTCGTCCTGGCGAACAGCCAGAACTTGAGCCGGCCGTTCGGCCTCGGGCTGGAGGGCGTGAGCGTCCTCACGTCTCCGCTGGCGCTGGCGTTCTTCAAGGAGCTCGTGCTCCGGCCGCGGTACGACGAGCCGCTCCCCGAGATCGACTGGACGGCGGACAAGGCGCCGCTGGTCGCTCAACTCGCCGAGGTCGCCGATCCGGAGCTTCGCGAGCTGTATGAAGGCGAGCTGTGGACGTACCGGAAACTGTACGGCGGCGTGGGGCGGTCCGATCTGACGTCTCGACTGTTGGTGGTCCACATGGAGGCGTTCCGGTATTCGGGCCACCGGACGGCGAACGACCTGTACGTGGTTGAGCGGCCCGGGCCTCGGCCGCTCGAACCGGAGCGGATCGCGCTGAGCGACGCCGAAGCAGGTCGGTGGGTCGGCCGCTTCGCCCTGCGGCCGGAAGACGTCGAGTCGGGCCTTCCGACGGAGGTCGAGGTCTTCGTCGATGACGACCGGTTCATCGTGGTGCCGACCGACGATGAGTGCCAGGCGTTTCACGCGGTGACGCCGCTCCGGTTGGCCGCCTCGATCAACCCGGACATGTTTCTCGTCGCCGAGGAGGCGGAGGGGCCGTTCGAAAGCGCGTACGTCGAGTACGGCGGAGCGCGGGTGGGTATGTACGACCGAATCGAATGAGCCGCGCCAGAGCGGATGAAAAGGGGAGAAACGAGGAGTCTATGGAACGGACGAGGTTGAAGGGATGACGCACAAGGATGCTTGGGACCTCGACATGGACGCGGGCCCGATCTTCGAACAGATCGGGAAGAACGTGCGCGAGCAATTGGCGCGCGGCGACCTGCGTCCGGGCGAGAAGCTGCCCTCGGCCCGCGACCTGGCGGGGACGCTGAGTGTGAATCCGAACACGATCGTCCACGCCTACGGAGAGCTCGAGGCGCGGGGGATCATCGAGAAACGACGCGGACTCGGAACGTTCGTGAGGGAGGATGCGCCGGTGGAAGCCATGAGGAAGGACATGCTGCGGGAGATTGCGGAGACGTTCGTGAACGAGGTGAGGCGGCTCGGCGTCGAATCGGAAGAGGCGATGGCCGCGTTGAAGGAGGCATGGGATGCTGGCTAGATTGGAGAACGTCACCAAGCGCTATCGGACGACCGACGGCGTGAGGGACTTGAGCCTCGACTTCCCGGCGGGGGAGATCGTCGGAGTGCTCGGGCTGAACGGAAGCGGGAAGTCGACGATGCTGAAGTTGGTCGCCGGCCTCCTCTTCCCCACCGCGGGGACGATCACCGTCTTCGGCTCCGCGCCCCGGTCCAATCGAGGGCGTGCAGTCTTCCTCGGCGAGACGGACACGCTGTGGCCGTGGATGACGCCGGCCGACGCGTGCCGGTTCATGGAGGGGCTGTACCCGGATTTCGACACGGTCCGGTTCGACGAGCTGCTCGACGTGCTCGAGGTGCCGCGGCGGAAGACGAAGGCGATGTCGAGGGGCGAGCGCGGTCGGCTCCGCCTGGCGATGGCTCTGGCGAGAAGCGCGAAGCTCTACCTGCTCGACGAGCCCCTGGCCGGGATCGACTTGATCTCGCGCGAGAAGATTCTGATGTCGCTCGTCCGCGAGTGGCACACCGACGAGACCATCCTCCTGTCGACGCACGAGGTCGCCGAGGCGGAAGGGCTGTTCGAGCGCGCCGTCTACCTGCGTGACGGGCGGCTGGCCCTCGACGCGCGAACCGAGGCGCTCCGCGAGCAAGGCAAGAGCGTAGTCCAGACGTTCAAGGAGGTGCTCGCATGAAGGGCTTCAAGACGCTCCTCTGGCTCGAGCACCGGCGAAGTTGGATCTGGGCGGTCTCGCTTCTCGGCTCGCTCGCGTTCTGGGCGTGGGGGATCAAGCAGGTCCGCGTGATGGAGGTCGGCGAGCGATTGGGAATCCGCGCCGGGCTGCTGGCGATGGCCGCGGCGATCGGCACGGTCGTCCTCTGCCTGATGATCGGTCGAATCCGCGCCGAGACGCGCCACGGGCAGTACCAGGTGCTGCTGCTGACGCCGCCGAGCGGCTACGCGCACATCGCGGTACGGTACCTGTACGCGGCCGGCGTGGCGTTCGCCTACTTCATTACGATCGGCTTCCTGTACTGGTGGATCATGGCGCTGGCCGGGATTCACCTCGATCCGACGACGCTGAGCGAGCTGATCCTGGCGGCGCCGTTCTACGCCATCTCGGTGACGGTGCTGCCGCTGTTGGCGTGGACGCTGCTGTTGATGGTGTTCATCAGCGCGTTCCGCATCTCGGGACCCGGCTGGGTCCCCGGAACAGTGATGATCCTCGGGACGCCGTTCGCGTTTCGGTGGCTGTTCGACGGGATCGTGCGGGTGGCGTACTCGTTGCCCGGCTGGCGGCTGTTCGCCAACGCGCCGGACGCGTTGATCGAACGGTTCGGTACGCCGGACCCAGAGACGACAGTAGAGCTAACCCAGATCATGCACAATGGCGTTCCGATCGAGCCGCTGTTGATCATGCTGGCGCTGACGGCGGTGCTGCTTGCGGTCGCCGGTCGGATTTGGCAGGAGGTGGAGGCATGACCCAGGCATTCCTGATCGTCGTTCGCGTGCTGCTGGTCGCGCTCGTCGGCTACTGGGCGTACCGCCTGTGGACGGGCACGCGGAGCTGGACGTCGCGCGGTGTGGGGCTCTTCTTCTCGGCGACGCTGATTTGGCAGATCATCGGCGGGCGGCTGTAGAGGCGAGGATCGGAGACAGACGAAACCTATGGAGGACACGATGAAGCGAAGAGCGATTCTTTGGGCGGGGCTGGTCGCGCTGATCGGCGCGGCGATCGCCCTGAGCGGGTGCGACGGGCTTCCGATCTACGAAGCGACGCGGACCCTGGAAGGAAGCTTCGATGTGACCGGCGCGGTCGATCTCGACGTTTGGACATCGAACGGCCGGGTTACGGTGCGAGGGGTCGAACGACAGACGAGCATCGAGGTGATCGCGACGATTCGATCGCGTGGTGACTCGCGGATCGAGGCGGCCGCCCGCGCCGCGCAGGTCGTCGTCGAGATGCACCACGACGGGAACCACGTGGAACTCGAGTACGACGCCAGCGCCCACCCGTGGGCCGTGCGCCGCTACACGGGCGTCGACTTCGAGGTGACGGTCCCTGCGACCGCTGATGTGGAAGTCGACACGTCGAACGGGCGGGTCGAGCTGTCGGATCTGACCGGGATCTTCGAGCTCGATACGAGCAACGGTCGGATCGAGGTGTCGGACGCAATCGGTGAGGTGCACGCCTCGACGAGCAACGGACAAATCGCGGTCGCCCGATTCGACGGGGTCCTCGAGCTCGACACGAGCAACGGCCGGATCGAGATGGAGGACGTCGAAGGGATCGTCGCCGCCCAGACGTCGAACGGGCCGATCGCGTTCACAGGCACGCTCACCGAAGGGATCGATCATCGGATGGCGACGAGCAACGGGCGGATCGACGTCGCCCTGCCGGCAGACGCGTCGATGATCATCGACGCACGGACGAGCAACGCATCGATCAGCACGAACCTGCCGCTGATTGGGGACACGGAGGGGAAGGAGTGGAGCGCCGTGCTCAACCCCCCGGCAACCGGAACGCTGACGCTCGTGACGAGCAACGGACAGATCGAGCTTCTCGGGACACTCTGATCGTGAGGTGGGGAATGAAAGCGAGAACCAAGTGGATACCGCTGGGGATTCTCGGGCTGCTCGCGGCGGCGATCTTCCTCGGCGGCTGCGAGGAGGAGGACGTGGCCGGCGTGTTCGGCGCGGCCAACGTCAACGCGACGAAGGTGGAGACGGTCGAGCTGCCGTTCGAGGCGCCGGTCAGTCTCGACGTCGACACGTCGAACGGCGGGGTGACGGTTCAGGGCGTGGAAGGGATCGAGGCCGTCTCGGTCACGGTCACGCTGCGGAGCAAGGGTGAGACGCTCGGCGAAGCGCAGGACCGCGTCGATCGGATCGTCTACCACGTCGAGCAGAGCGGGAATCGAATCACCGCCCGGTACCTGGCGAGCGAGCAGGAGGCCGACGTCCGTCGGTACTCCGGCGTCGGCTTCGACGTCCTCGTTCCGGCCGAGACGAGGGTTGAGGTCGACACGTCGAACGGCGCGATCGCCATCGATGACATCGATGGGACGATCCACCTTGACACGTCGAACGGCGCAATCGACGTCTACGACTCGTCGGGGTCGTTGAACGCCGACACGAGCAACGGCCGGATCGAGGTCGTTCGGTTCAACGGAGACCTCCGACTCGATACGTCGAACGGCGCGATGTGGCTCGAGCAGGTGAGCGGGACGGTCGACGGCGAGACGAGCAACGGGAGTCTCCACTACACCGGGACTCCGGCAACCGGGAGCAACCGGCTCCGGACGAGCAACGGGAGCATCACCGTTCGCGTCCCGATCGACGCGTCGATCGCGTTCGTCGCCGAGACGAGCAGCGCCAAGATCCGCTCCAGCCTGCCCCTCGTCGGCGACACCCAGGGCGACGAATGGAGCGCGGAGCTGAATCCGCCGACGGACACGACGTTCACGCTGAGGACGAGCAACGGGACGATTCGGATCGAAGGAACGGGGCTCTAGCCCCACCGCCAGAACCGCCTGGCAGACGGCCACGAATCTTCGCGGCTCGTGGCCGTCTTCCTTTCGAACCGCAGTGAACCGCGCCGGTTGCAGAAGCCACCTACGAGTACAACCAGCCGTTCGGGAGGTCGACGTTGAACAGCTACCGCCAGTACTTCAGGAACCAGACGCTGTCAGGGATGACGGAGATGGAGACGCCCATGATGAAAGGGCTGCCGATCCCTCCGATCGAGAAGCCGTACCCCGAGGACGCCGACCTGATCGATCTCCCCTGTCACGAAGCGTGCCGGGCGATCTCCAAGACCGCGCTCGTCGACGCGATCGCGGATCGGGAGAGCCGGCGGTTGTTCTCCGACGAAGCGCTGGCGCTGCCGGAGCTGGCGTTTCTGCTGTGGGCGACGCAGGGCGTCCGCGGCCTGATCCGCGACGGCCTCGTCACCCTGCGGAACGTCCCGTCCGGCGGCGGGATGCATCCGTTCGAAACCTACGTCGCCGCGCTCCGCGTCGAGGGCCTGGAGCCGGGGATCTACCGGTATCTCGCGATCGAGCACAAGCTGCTTCCGCTGCCCGGCCCGTGGCCCGACCTCCCGCGTCGACTGACCGCAGCCGCGAACGGCCAGCCGTACGTCGGGAAGGCGGCGGCGGTGTTCGTCTGGACGGCGAGGCCGGCGCGCACGGAGTACCGGTACGGCGACGACTCGCTGAAGGACATCCTGATCTCCGTCGGGCACATCTGCCAGAACCTGTATCTGGCTTGCGAGGCGGTCGGTCTCGGGACCTGTGCGACGGTCGCGTACCAGCAGGACCAGCTCGACGAGATCCTCGGCGTCGACGGGCACGACGAGATTCCGCTGTACCTCGCCCCGGTCGGCCGCCCGAGCGACGCAGCCGAGTCGTAGGAGCATCCCGGTTGCGGTCTCGCGCGGCGTCGGCAATGATCACCCCTCGGGGCACACGGAGTTCGGAGGGGACTTGATGCGGGAGCGCGGGCATCAGCAGCCGGGCCGGCGGATCAACGTCGTCGGAACGACGGGGTCCGGGAAGACGACGGTCGCGCGCGAGATCGCCGAGCGGCTCGGCCTGAGGCACGTCGAGCTCGACGCCTTGTTCTGGAAGCCGGGCTGGGGGCAGACGCCGGACGAGGAGTTCCTGCCTCGGGTCGACGAGGCGACGCGCGGCGACGGATGGGTCCTCGACGGCAACTACAGCCGGACCCGTCCGATCGTCTGGCCGCGCGCCGACACGATCGTCTGGCTCGACTACTCCTTTCCACGCGTCTTCGGCCGGCTCCTGTGGCGCACGATCCGTCGCTCCCTCACTCAGGAGGAGCTGTGGGAAGGATGCCGCGAGCGGTTCCGCACCTCCTTCTTCTCGCGCGAATCGATCCTGATCTGGTGTCTGAAGACGTACTGGCTGCGTCGGCGGAACTACCCAGAGCTGTTCTCCCGTCCCGAGAACTCGCATCTGCGGCTGATCCACCTCCGCACGCCGCGGGAGACCGCGCGCTGGCTCCGCGCGCTTCGGCGTCCGACCGAAAGGGGCTCTCGAGAATCATGCCTGTCGATCTGACGTCGATCCGTGAGGCCGACACGCCGATCGGGTGGCTCGCGGGACACAACCGGCGAAGTCGCCCGTGTGTCGGGGGAGCAGGCATCCGGCTAGATCTCTGTATCCTGGAGGTTGCTGGAGGACCTCTCTTCGTGAAGGCAGCGCGGTCTTCTCGTCGTCGGTACACGGGGACCTCGGTGCGGTCGACTTCGGTTCATCCTGTACGGTTTCGACGAGCACCGCCCCGGGCCGTTTCCCATCGATGCACCTCGCCTGCCCGGCTCGCGACGATTCACGGCGCCGGAGGAGTCGGTGTGAGATTCCGTCATCGATCGGATAGCGAGCGTCTTCACCTCGGTCGAAGTGCCGCGGTCTTGCTGCGCGACCGCGACCTGGAGTCCGGCGCGTGGCGGGTCCCGGATCGAACGCGGGACGTTCTGCGGCAGGCCCTTTCCTCCCACCATGACAGCCGCCACGAGTCGGTCGCTGCCTCAGTGCGCGTATGGCGTGAGGCGGCCGACCAGGTCGAGTTGGGCCTTGGGTCTTGTTGACGTTGGGCGGCGGTGCATGCTAGATTCCACCGTAAGGAGGTGCATAGTGAAGGCAAGACAGATTCTGGTTGGTGCCCTTCTGCTTGTCGGCGTTCTCTCGTTGGGAGCGCTGGCGCAGACGTACATCGTGGCATCGGACATCCCGTGGAAGCCGTTCGAGATGATCACCAACGACGGCGAGTTCTTTGGTTTCGATCTCGATCTGATGCGTGCCATTGCCCTAACTGCCGGATTCGAAATCGAGATCCAAAATGTTGCCTTCGACGCGATCATCGAAGAGGTGCGAACCGGTCGTGCCGACATTGGCGCATCGGGGTTCACGATCACCGCTGAGCGCGAGGAGACAGTCGACTTCTCGAGCCCCTACTTCCTCTCGAACCAGGCCGTCGTGATCCGGAAGGATTCCGGATTGAACATCGTCACGGCGCTGGCCGGGCAGGGTACGACGAAGGCAATCGGTGCGCAGACCTCCACGACCGGCCTGTGGTGGGGTGAGGACAACCTCGGCCCATTCGGTGTCGTGATTCGCGGGTACGAAACGTATCCCGCAGCGATCCTCGACCTGGTGAACGGCCGTCTCGACGCCGTCATCCAGGACGAGCCCGCGTCCGTTGCGTCGATCTCTGCGTATCCGGACGATCTGACGATCGCCGGGATCATCAACACGTATGAGTACTTCGGGTTCCTCGTCGCAGACGGCGATCCCAACGGGCTGCTCCCCCAAATCAACGACGCGTTGGTCACGCTCGGACTGACCGTGGTCGAGGCGGCCGGCGGCCTGCAGGAGCTGGTCATCGAGGAGGGGAGCTTCATCGACAGCCTCCTCGAGATCTACTTCGAGCCGGATCCGGCTGACATCACAACGGCGTGGGTCGAGTGCAAGGACTACATCCTGACGGGAGATCTCGACGGCTTCATCGACTGCATGAAGGCGGCGTTGGGGCTCTAGATCCCCCAGAGCGATCCATTGGGCCGGGAGTCACGGTCAGGGGCTCCCGGCCGATTCCTCGGTAAAGGAGTCCGTCATCGAGCGCATCGCCCAGCTCGGACCGTTTGTCCCTGGTTTGCTGCGCGCATCGCTGATCAATATCCAGCTTCTGGTGGCGCTCATCGCCGTCGGGTTCGTTGCCGGAACGCTGGTGGCGCTATTGCAGGTGTACGGCGGGCGGTTCTTCGGCGCGTTGGCGAGGATCTACGAGTGGATCTTCCGAAGCATCCCGGCGCTCGTCTTGCTCTTCCTGTTCTACTACGGCCCGCCGCGGTTCGGGGCCGACATTTCCGGTTTCATGGCGGCGACGCTCGCACTGGGGTTCCGGTCTTCCGCGTACCAATCGCAGATATTCCGCGGTGCGATCCTGACCATCCCGTCCGGACAGATGATGGCAGCCCGCGCGATGGGGATGAGTCGGATCCGGGCGATCTTCTCCGTCATCCTACCGCAGGCGTTTCGCCTCTCGATTCCGGGGTGGTCGAACGAGTTCTCGTCGGTCATCAAGGACACAACGCTCGCCTACGCGGTCGGCTTCAACGAGATCATGCGGACGGCGCGGATCGTCATGGATTCAGCGTACGAGTTGGCCATGTTGGCATTCATCGCGGTGGCGTTGGTGTTCCTCGTACTCACGTACGCGGGGAACGCCACGATGGGCGGCGTCGAGAGGCGGTTCCGAATCCCCGGGCTTCAGATGCCGGGGAGCGGATCCGGGGATCACGCCCGGTAGGAGTCGAATGGACACACTGCTTCGCGTCGAGGACATCCACAAGCGCTACGGGACCGAGGAGGTGCTCAAGGGCGTCTCGTTCGAGATGATGACGGGCGAGACGAAAGTCGTCATCGGACCTTCCGGGACGGGGAAGAGCACACTGCTGCGCTGCATCAACCGCCTGACACCGGCCGACCGTGGCCGTGTGTGGCTCGAGGACGAGGAGGTCACACACACGCGGACCAACATCAATAAGATCCGCACCCAGATCGGGTTCGTGTTCCAGGACTTCAACCTCTTCTCTCATCTCACGGCCCTCGGAAACGTGCGGATCGCCCCGATGAGGGTCAAGGGCATGAAGAAAGCCGACGCGACGGGGCTGGCAATGAAGGTACTCGAACGGGTCGGCTTGGAGGACAAGGCGGACGCGTACCCAGCAGAGCTCTCCGGCGGGCAGCAGCAGCGGGTCTCGATCGCGCGGGCGCTCGCGATGTCCCCGAAGCTGATCCTATTCGACGAGCCGACGTCGGCGCTGGATCCCGAGCTGATCGGCGAGGTTCTCGAGGTGATGATCGCCCTCGCCAGCGAAGGAATGACGATGCTCGTGGTCACCCACGAGATGGGGTTCGCCCGGGCGGTGTCCGACGAGATCATCTTCATGGAGCACGGCGTGATCGTCGAGTGCGGGTCTCCCTCCCAGATGTTCACCCGTCCGCAGCATGCGCGCACCGGCGAGTTCCTCAACAAGATCACCGAGTTGTATGGGGAGACGGTCTGATGGTCTTCAAATGGGAGTGGGTCCCGAAGCTGGCCGAGGGCCTTCCCCTCACCCTCGAGATCACGTTCACGTGCATCGCGATCGGGATCGTCCTCGGCGTGTTGCTTGCCCTCGCGCGGGTGTATGGAAATCGCGCCCTTCGCCTTCTCACCGGCGGCTACATCCAGTTCTTCCGTGGCACGCCGCTGCTCGTTCAGCTGTTCATCGTATACTTCGGCCTGCCGAACTGGGGGATCCGGCTGTCGGCCTTCGCCAGCGGCATCGTCGCTCTCGGACTGAACACGGCGGCGTATCAGGCAGAGTACTTCCGTGGTGCGATCCAGGCGGTCCGAGGCGGCCAAATGCTGGCCGCTCGGTCGCTCGGGATGACCCTCCCGCAGGCGATTCGGCACGTGGTCCTCCCCCAGGCACTTCGTCTCGTGCTACCGTCTTGGTCGAACGAGTTCATCCTGATGTTGAAGTACTCGTCGATCGTCTTCACGGTCACCCTCCTCGATCTCATGGGGCAGGGAAAGCGACTCGCCTCGCGCAACTTCAAGTTCTTCGAGGTGTTCATCGTCGTTGCCCTCTTCTACCTCGCACTCGTGTTCGTCGTGTCGCAGGTCCTGCGGCTGATCGAGCGCCGTGTGCGCATCCCGGGTTTGGGGACGGAAGGGGAGACCCGATAGCCCCCGACGCGACTCGACGGCCGGGAGGGGGGACGGCGCAAGGCGGAGGACAGCCCCTCCGAAAGGAGATCTTATGACTGAATGGTTCGATTCGGCGGGCGATCACACCGCCGCGGTTTTCGACGCCGTTGCACAGCGCCTCGACGCAGGCGGTATCGCGCATGTCGTCGTGGGGACGACTTCAGGCAGAACCGGAGCTCGATTTGCGGAGGCACTACGAGACAGCGACGCAGAGGTCGTCTGCGTGACACATCACGTCGGCTTCAAGGGCGGCGACGACGATCAACGGGAAGCGAGATACCTGGAGGCGATGTCTGCAGCAGGTGCGAAGGTCCTGACTACATCCCACGCGCTCAGCGGCGTGGCCCGCTCGATCTCGAAGTCATTCGGCGGCGCCTCGCCGGTCGAACTGATTGCCCACACGCTTCGTCTGTTCGGACAGGGGACGAAGGTCTGCGTCGAGATCGCGGTGATGGCCGCCGACGCCGGGCTGATCCCAACCGATCGGGAGGTCATCTGCGTCGGCGGGACCGGCCGCGGGGCCGACACGGCGGTCGTCCTCAAACCGGCGCACGCGAACGCCTTCTTCGAGACGAGGATCCGGGAGACGCTCTGCCGGCCGGTCGCGTAGCCCGGTCAGACGCGCTTCCAGTACTTCCGCTTCGTCCCATCCTCCGGATCGTCTCCGAAGACGTGACCGCCCATCGTGACGTCGGCTCGACGGCGAAGACCGCGGCGGCGGTCGGGGCGGCGACGAGCGCCGGCCGTCCGGCCCCGCCCGGCCTGAATGACCGCGATCCCGATGGGACAACGGACTCGGTCCGCAGGAGGTGTCCGTTCTCCATTCAGGTAGGCGGCGTTCCCCGGCGACGCGTCGCTCTCCCAACGGCAACGACTTCGCCGTGAGTGTCGATCAGATGGGTCGTCGGCGACGGGATCGGCGCCACCAAGGTGCGCCCTGGCTGGACACGGTCGTCGGAGTAGAGAAGGCCGGTCGGCGGCTCGCCGGCCGTAACGCAGAGCGCGAGGACGATTCCGAACGTGCAGCCGATCCATCGTGTCGCTGTCCGCATCGAGATCCTCCTTCGCGGCTCGGGCACCGCTTCCCGTGATATCCGTCGATCGCCGTTCCGCTGTCCGGCTGTCCGGTGCAAGACGCGGGATCGGACGGGGTCTGCGTCCAACGGAGAGAGGGCCTCATCAGCTGCGGTTACGCGGATCACGGCCGGCTGTCTCCGTTTCTGCGGACAGCCCGCTCACGGCGCCACCCGGACGTACTCTTGACATCTTGGGCGATTTGCGTCTAGAGTGGTACGATTCACAGAACAAGCGAAGGTCGGAGACAGGGCTGTTGTGCGACTGCAGGGCACAACAGGGGGCAAGTTTAGGTGAGGGGAAACCAACCCAACTCGGAGAACAGACCGAAGGAGGTATGGCCTTGAGACGGAAACTAGTGGTAGGAAGTGTCGTGACGCTGCTGGTTGCGGCGCTGTTCACCGTGGCTGCCTTGGCGTCGGACGCCCAGATGTACTTCTCGTCCGACAAGAACGGGCAGAACCGGGTGACGAACATCCAGGAAGGTGACGAGATCTGGAT
>Ga0180434_10005687_pt1 | contig 14595 bp, 23 predicted proteins | sample SS_ome_7_FD_132453 | JGI IMG/M metagenome (GOLD analysis project Ga0180434, IMG submission 132453) | Hypersaline lake sediment archaeal communities from the Salton Sea, California, USA - SS_1_D_2 metaG | ecosystem: Environmental > Aquatic > Non-marine Saline and Alkaline > Hypersaline >... | reverse complement strand
GGCTATAGGCAGGGCGAAGTCGATTACACGACAAAGCCGCTTCCAACCCAATGAGATTAGGTGTCTAAAATGGCAGAAGCAGCAGCTACGATAAGCGCAGAGCCGGTTTATGTAGATCCATCGCTGATCTTGTATCCGGTTGAGAGAAAGCCTGAGACTCAAACTTCACCAACTTTTCCCTCGCCAGTAGTCTCAACTGGCGAAGCAGGATCATTTCTGCTGAACATTGAGACTACTGGATTAAATCCCTGGGAGCATAGGATCATCTCAATAGGTATCTTAGACATGAACCACCCGGAAGAGAACCCTGTAGTGATCATGAATGAGGATGAGAAAGCATTGGTCGAAACAGTGTTAATTGCTGTCAAATACGGCCAATTCAGGCGAATGATAGGCTATGGCCTGAGCTTCGATTTCCGCTTCATACTTATAAAGGCCATGAAATACAACCTGGACTGCAGGGAGTTTTACGAACTGCAGCTGTATGATCTTATGCAGGCAGCAGCCCAGGGCAAGTTTGAATATGTCTATTATGCCCAGAAACCGCCCTCTCTGTCCATTCTAGCGGCTTATATTTGGGGCTTCCCTAAGGCCATAGATGACAAGGAAATGATACAGGCGTACCTAGAAGGCGATCTGGACACGGTCTATAACTTCACATTCAACCAAATGATGAGAATACTATCTCTATATATCCTTTTCACAAGGATTACTGAATCATCAGTAAGGCTGCCGGACTTTGGATCTGAGGCGCTTTCTTTGAATACCAACCCCCAACAGGTAAAAAGTAACCAAACTAAGCTGACGATCCAGTCTGGAGAGCCTGAAAACCTTGTAAAGTTGAAGTGTCCGAGCTGCTTGTCAGAGAAATACTTCGAACAGGGCACAACAAGAGCCGAATGTACTATATGCGGCGGAGTCATGAAGCCAATATGAGTAAAGAGCCGTGTTTTGTAGAGATAACGAACAGGGACATCTACACCATGCTCAAAAAGATAGACAACAAGCTCAATAAAGTAAGAAGGATCTCCGCCTGGCACTCATGGGCCATCGGGTTTATGTCCCTGATCTTAGCTTCGATAATCACGGCAATCTTAAGTTTGTGATCTAATACGCGATATAGCTCACTCCATCATCATTAGCGGCTGAATCTATGTAAACTTTATTGAGGTTGTCGATCAATATCGATATTTCCTCATTTGCAGCCAATATATAGCCGTTTGAACTGCTGACAGAAGAATCCCCGACAAAGATAAGATTTCCATTTGTAGACTTGGCCTTTATAGTGACTCTTTTTATGGCTTGCGACGTGCTGAGCGCTACAGCTGTTCCGGCAGCAGCTACATCTTTCTGGCCGTTAAATATCTCATCAGGCGGCCCTTCAAGAGTATGAAGCCGTCCGTCGCTGTCAACCAGCAGGAACCGGGAATAATTATCAGAGTCATGGGCAATCGTGACCATCGTTAATCTTCCTCCGTTATAAGAACATTTCCGATCTTTACAGTCTTGGCGCTGGCAGCTGCGGTCTGTACTGCTATGTCAAACTTTGAGTAGGGATCTGATGCACTTGCTGCGGAATATAGGCTTATAGAACTCATATCTATAAGAGTCTCATTTACCTGCAATGAGATAAAAGTACCCGCTGAATAATCGACTATGAGCTTCATCCTGTGATAGATCCCTGCGCTTGCAGCCAGGGCCATTGATCCGCCTGTAATGGCAGCGATATCTCCGTCAGAGTTCTTGTAATACCACCCTTCGCTTGCCTGAGAGTAGTAAATATAAGCCTGGTATTGGGTTGTTCCATCGTACCGCCTAAGCCACATGATCAGTAAAGTGCTGGACGTTGAAGCAAGGGCAAAGCTGATCTCACACCCAACCTTGAGAGACTTAGGCGCTCCCAAAGACCATGACGCATAGGATATATTACTGCTTGATGATCCTGTTTTCATCTCTAGGCAGTTATAATCCTTAAAAGGTATGCTTGTGCTTAGGTTTGTTGAGCCGCTGCCGACGTATGAAGCGGCAAACCTTATCGAAGGGCTGTCAAAATTATCGCATACGATAACCCGGCCGGTAGGAAACAGATGGGACGGACTAAGAACTACCTCAGTCTTTTTCAGCACTCCCTGGTAGTCAGGCTGGCCTCTTGCCATCGTCTAGCCTCCGTTTCTTTTGGATATGATCTCAATTGCCTGCTCTGTATGCAGTATCGCTTCGTGGATATGCTGCAAATTGCCGTTATCGACAAGATCATCGTCTGCCTCATCCTTGTAGGCCTGGGTAAGGCTCTTCTTAGCCTTTCCCAGCTTTTCAATAGTTCCGTCTACTCCCATGCTTAAAACCTCCGTGTGAATATGGATTTTAGGGCCGCTATTATGCCCTCGTATGCTCCGACAGGCAGAACCCACTGCTTATCGACTATCAACAGCTGCAAGTCGAGCGAATGATCGTAAGTGTCATCAAGGTTGACAGTCTCAATGACTATTTCCATCGGCTCCTCTGCAATCTCAACATACAGCGGATATTCAAACACTATTCCATCGCCGATAATATAGGCGTCCTTTTCAACCGGAAGGATCGGGCTGCCTTCCAGGCTCATCCTGAATTGGACAAGGCCGGCGCAGCCAGGCGGAAAATTAAGATATGACCTGTACATCACGCCCTTGTTTACCTTAAACCTTGTGATCTGCGGAGAACTTGCCGAAGTATTTGCAGGGACTGTGATGTGTTTTGAGTGGAGCATAAGCTATCAATATCATAATGAGTATAAAATATTTTCTATAGCAGGCCAATGCTCACTTTTTGGCTATAGCTGACCTGATCCCTAAAAAACCCATGCCAGTCGTAATGATCGCTGTCGCCTGGGCTGTCTCCACCGATTTCGAGACAACCCCAAAAAGGCCAATGCAGATCATCAAGATTCCGACTATGTTTGTTTTCATCCCTTCCAATACCATTGTAACACCTCCTCATATTATCTGTCCAGGACTCTCCATGTAGAAGCTGGACACATTCTGAAAATAAATGTATTGATCTGTTGAATTGAAATGCCATGTCGCGTTTAGATAAACGCTGTCGATGTTCATCAAAGTTACGTTTCCGTCGATGTTGAGGTCTGCCGTAAAGCTGCAGTTGTTAGTATTATTGACGATAAAATTACCTGCTCCCGAATATTCGCATGGATCAGCTAAACTCTCTTCGTATTCAATACCAATCTTAGGCCTGGTTGCAGTCGTAATATGTTCCTTGCTCCTAAACCTGACAAGGTCGCTTAACTCAATCCCATTACCAGAAGGTATCAGATATATTGAAAAATTATCATTAGATTCTTGTCGAACAATATCAGTAACATCCCATGTAATCCAGGTATCATCGGTACCATCCCCAACGTTCTGAGTATCAACAGCTGTAACATTATAATCGGTTCCAGCTGCAGGGCCTAAATTCCATGTAACAGTGCCTTCGTCCCATTGATATGTATTATACAATCTATGTGCTGCAACATCATAACTCTCAAAAGCCTCAACATATTCAATGTTAACATATAAACTTAAGTTTGCCTGGGTAATGCTCGAGCCTGATATTGAACTTTTATTAAATTTTAGTAAAACATTAGTCTGGTCATAAGTATCAATCTGAAGATAATTACGTTCATTATCATTGTCATCGGGATCTCCCTGATTGATATGCACATCGCCAACATTCTCAACATCCGCTGTCTGCAGGAAAGTATACAATGCTAAAGACTGAGGCAGGCTGATAAGCATAATAACAATACAAAGAAACATAAACTTAAAGCTCAATTAACTCACCTTCATCAAAAGGCCTGAGCCGTTCCATACGATGTAACCGTCAGAGCAGGAATCATCGCCGAAGCAGTGATAAATATTATCGCCCTGCGTGAGGTTGTCAGTAAAGTTTATGAGATCTGTCTGCGGTATTGCGTTAAGCGCAAAGGAGTCATTAGTGTATGTTGTATCTGTATCTGTATCATCGAAAAAGTCAGTTATGTTGTAGCAGTTTGTCGAATTGCAGAAACCGCCCGAAGCTATAAGCCCGGTGTTCAAGATCCAGGGCGTAACTGATGTATTTATCCATGTGGCTGCGTTGCTGGCATAATAAAGATCTGCAACAAATCCCTCAGTAGTCTTGAAGTATGATCCATTGACGACCATGGGGTTTGTATCCATGGTGATAAACTTAGCCTGGGCAACATTGCCGATCTTGTCTGCATAGACAGCGTCAGCGCTGAGATAATACGAAGCTCCAAGATTTACATTGCTCGAAGCTCCCGAATAAGGAACATAATTACTGGACACATAAGACGCATTGAAAGACTCATTGAAGGGAAGATTAGACAGCTCTGAGCCGTCGCCGAAATAGTGATCAGCTGTTACGTTGTCAGTCACGTTTAAAGAAGCGTTGATCAATGTAGAGGCATTGACAAAAAGATACCCTGATGAGTTCCACGTCAGATAAGCGCCGCCTATGGTTATAGAAGTCACCATCGCGATAACAGCGTACAGATAGGCCCACCGCTTAGAGCTGCTGCCTAAATCGTAAGTATCATCGGTCTTAGGCTTTAGATCCTTGATAATCCTTGTCAGCTTTCCCCAGATAGATCCTCCGCCTGACGTTCTAGGCATTAGGCCCCTCCGCCGGCGTATTCTTCTCTTTTGACTTGCCTATCAGCTTTATGTAGCAGACAACATCATCAGCAGAAGCCGGAATCGCCCATATCTCTATCTGGCTGTTCCTGCCGAAAGAGATATCGTGTTCTAAGGTAATAGTTTCTCCGATATCAAGCTCGTATCCATTAGAGCTAGTGACTGATCTATCCTCTCCGATGTAAACTACATCACTATTTGACACCATCCCCTTGACAGTGATAGACTCTCCGCCGTTCAATACTCCTATCTTTTGAGCGGCGCTGGTACTAGAAAGCGTGACCTGGCCATGATCCCAATTCTTTTTTATTACAGCTGCCATAGTTCACCTGCTAAAAAGGAAATAAAAAAGCTCCTGTTAAGGGGCTCAGTATGTTCTCGCTTGCTGTGTTATGACATACCCTGTTCCAGAGGCTGAGCTTCCAGCGGTGATGTCGAGCTGTATGCTCTTTGTTCCCTGGGGATCTAGCCAAGAGGCCGGATCCATCTTATCGCACGTAAGAAGATTTAAGCCTCCAAATGGAACATACCCGGACATATGAACAGCAAAACTCTCCGAGGAGTCATTAGTTACCTCTGTCCTGTTGCCTGATGGCTGGCTTACAATCAATGTACTCTGGCTTGCTGACCTGCCGATTCCTACTCCATAGCCTTCATAAGTTCCGGCATGGTAATAGTCAACAGCTGATCCAGTTCCAAGGCCTGCAAACCTCTCCTCGACAAGATCTATCGGAATCTGTACCTTGATAAATTCCGTCATGGAAATATCATTTATCAGGACACGCCTGTCCTGGTCGATTGTAAACTTCAGGTTGCCAAACTGTGTATTAGGCGGATATTCCGCGTCATAACTCTGCAGGATCACAAACCTAAACGGATAGTCCTGCGGAAGATCTATGTACTCATGACCTGAGGCTGTCAAGCTGTAAGAGTAAAGCTCTTTTGTCATCAAGAACCCTCTAGGTGTTGGCGGGCTGTCCTCGAAGATGTACGCAAAGACTGCAAGAGTTCCAGCGTCGGGAGCTGAACCGCCCAGAGCCTTGTTATGCGTGATCTTAAGCTGCAGGTTCTTGAACCGGTTAGGATCAAGCGCATACTCACGATCCCACAGCATACGGCCGAAGTTAATCTGAGCCGTAGCGCAGCATTGGATATTGTTCTCATACTCGCAAACATAGAACGGAAGCTCTCCGTTTTCATGGAAGTTGACACATCCTGCCTCAACTCCTGAACATGAATAAAGCACGTCAGAACCATCGACAAGCTCAATCTTAGAAAGCATCTTTGCGGGATGAGCTGTCGGCGTTGAGCCGTTGTTAGTACCTTTCATCCTTACTACTATCCTGGATATCGGACTGCTTAGGTTTATATCCAGCGTCTTGGTTGCGGCGGTTGAAGCTGACTCGCTTGCCAGCAATGCGGCGATTCTGTATTTCATCTTCACTCGCCTCCGTCCCAATCTCTAGTCGGGACTGTTGGGCCTTTGCCCTCTTTTTTATCTGATTTAGACATTTTAGCTTTCACCTGTGTTTTAGTCCGCCTGGCCTTATTCTTAAAGATCCTATTCCTGCGGCCTGCGGCTGATATGTTGGGCAGCACCTTATCTCTTAAGGTTTGCCAAAGCTGCGACAATTGGTTTCACCCTGTTGTCGACGTTTGCCATTGGATCTGCTGTCCTGTCTGAGATCTGGACTGACTCGATTGTGCTGATAACTTCGCTCATTCCTCTTGCGAACTTATCCTTGCTCTCGTTCATCCCTGTTGCGATCCTTGAAGCGCCTTTGTTAACAGCTTTCTGTTTCCATTCAGCAGTAGATGTCTTTTGAAGTCCTTTAACTCTTGACTGCGCAGATATTGCCTGCTGCACTCTTTCAGCATAAAGGGATTCAGCAGCTATCGCTTTTTCGATAACTCCGTCGGCTCCTTGAACGCCGGCTTTATACTTTTCTGGAACTCCGCCTATTGCAGATTCCCAATTCTTCCTGGTCATTTCCAGGCCCTTAGTTTTTACCATGAGAACACCTCCTAAATGTTCGATATTCACCTTAGTTTGATAGTAAATATATATTAGTTTCGCAGGCTTGGAGTTTGCAGAGAACAAACACAAAGTTTTTATATTTAAACCCCCTATGGGGTGTGCGAATGGGAAGAAAACGTCATTGCAAGATGTGCAAACGAGCAGTAAAGTACACTTCAAACGCCGGTTTATGCCCTGCCTGCCAGATCCGCAAATGCAAAACGTCAGTAAGGCAGCTGCGGAAAAAGAAGGGAAAATATTATAAATCATGGAAGCTGAACTTACTAAACGCAATCAAAAAGCAGCCGATGTAAAAAGAAAATGGTACGCAAACGCCCCTGGAGTCCAGGCAAAGAGAAAGCATTAGTAGACGCTTGGTTATGGGCCAAACACCGTACGGATCCACAATGGCGCAGAGTGCGCCTTGGAGTTCTGCCCACCAAAGAGTCAAATCGAGTGTATATGACTTTGCTAAGATGGGCTGACGCTGTGTTTCTCAACGACGGAAAAGTGTATATAGTCGAGGCTAAGCTCAGGCCTGATCTTGGAGCTATCGGCCAGCTGCAAGGGTACCAAAAACTGTTCTCTCAAACATTAGAGTTTGACGCCTACAAAGATTGGCCTGTTGAGATGATACTTCTGACAACCATGCCTGACCTGAACATCATAGAGCTGTGTTCTGAAAAGAATATAAAGTATGAGATCTTTACGCTGGAAGATGTCAACAGAGTCAGACAAGAGCTGCTGCAGCCGGTATTACCGCTCAAGCAGAGCTAGAACTTTAGACCTGATTATCTGGGACTATGCAGTCCTTAAATCTGTTTCTCGTCACGTAAGGAAAACTAGAAAGTTAGATCATAAAGAAGCCTTGATGTATACATTGTATACATTTACGCCCTGCATGAGACAGCATTACAGCAGTAAATATTACTCTCAGTCAAGAATAAGCAAGACCTCTCGCTTCCAGGAGCCTTATAAGACATGACGGCCGCCAATCTCTCATGATCCCGGCAGATTTCCAATGAAACCCGAGGTATCTCAGGAGATCATAGCGCATACGCCTAAGTTCAGGCGAAGGCTTGCCGTTGATATACCAGGGCCTTGACATTCTGATAGAAATAAATTATCAAGAGGTTTTAAGGTAGATGATGAGAATTATGTCGGAGGACTTAATGCCCAATGACCCCGGCTTCGTTGCCTAAAACCGTACCTCTTGATCTTACAGGCTTATTGGCCCTGCTGTCGCAGTTGCTCTGGCCATTCAGCAGCCTTGTAAGCATAAATCACTTTCTTTGTCTCAGGCCCGACCTGCTGGTCTATCGTGTAGATAGGCGCCTTCTTGCCTTTCCACTTAGCAGGATCAAAACCAAGAACCTCAGCAATCCTGCCCTGGCTGGTCTTATTCATAGTCCAGGTCTTTACATCGCCGGACGGCAGCTTTAAAGAGATCTCAAAGGTCTTTTTAGGCTCCTTGCCCTCTCCTCTGTCAATCTCGCTATTCTCTCCGCCGTCGAGGAACTCAACAACAGCAGACTTTCCTATATCTTCAGCCTTAAGATAAGGCTTGATAGTCAATTCACTCAATTTAATTCACCTCCTCGATTATATAGAAGTGGCTGGAATTTATCAGCTCGATTGCATGCTCGCAGTCAATCTTTCTCTTATAGCCTTCGCTTGATGCTATAACCTGATGATTGCTCGCAACAAGCCTGAACCTCCACTCCTTAGTTTTGTCCTTGAATACTACAGCCTTGAAGTCGTCGCAAGGCTTGTCTTTGGCCTTTAGCCAGTCAAATAATCCCATTTTTAGCTCCCTTACGTTTAGCCGACGTAAGACGGCGGATTCTTAAGTTTCTGCATTGGCAGAGGGTTATTGATCTTTTCAAGGTAACCGATCAGATGATGCTTTTCTGCTTCAAGTATGCCTACCACAGAAGCAAAATTAATATAACCTCTACCGATGTATTTGCCTGTGGCATTATGAATCTCATTAGCCAGCTGATTAAGGCTTTTGTTGTAGTCATCAACAGACCCCAAACTTTCTTTTTCCATCATCACCACCCCCTCAATACTTTTTCAAGCTGAGCGTGAAGGGAGATCGCCTCCGGCTCTGTAAGCCAGAAAACATGAGACGTTCTCTCACCGCGCCGCTTAACCTTTATCAAGGTGTTGTCCTCTTTGTTCTGCTCCTTGGAAACATCGACATCCATCGGCTTAGCAGGGTATGCCTTGATCTTAGCCGGATCTATATCAACCTTAGTGACTGTCGTGTCAAGCTCATTCTTCTGCATTTTTCGGCTCTGGAAGATCTATCTCAGAGTGCTTGGCCTCCTGCTGGTCAGCGTTAACTGTCTCGACCTCAACCTGCTCTGCTGGTTGAGGGGGCTGCGGCTGTACCGGAGTGTTTCTGATCTTGATAACCTCCGCCTTCTTCTTGTCTATAGCAGACTTCAAGCTCTGAGCGCAGTTAAAACAGGCCTCAGCGCAAAGCTTGTCCCCAACTCTTATGTTTTGTATGTTGCTTTCCAGCGGTATACCCTTACCGCACATATCACAGAATGGATTTCTCCCCATATTAAGTACCTCCTGAGCTGTTAAGCTCATATTCCTTTAGTGTTCGCTGCCGCTTATCGCGGCCTAACTTTGAGTAGTCGATGAAACTAGGCTGTTCCCAGGGCTTTTTTACCAGCCTGAACGGGATTCTTTTCTTTTTCATCCTTAACCTCAAACCGACTCACGCCTTTACGTTCAAGTTCGCCGATAGCCTTCAATGTCGAGGCTATCATCCGGCCCAGATCATTCACCACTATAGCAGAGCTGACCTCAGCTTTCCTGGCGTTCTGTCTCTGCGTCTCGTAGTTATGAAGGTTCACACATAAGACCTCCATACGCAGCTCATCAGATGTTTTTATATTTTCTCCTTTCATTGCGCCACTCCGTAACCTTTGCCTTTATCGGTAAGGGTTACAATATTGTCCTCGATAGAGAGCAGACCAACATTAGCGAGATCCTGCATGATGTCGGCGATCACTTTCTCACCGAAACCAGTTTCCAGCTTGAAGCTGCTGATCAAAGAGTCAAGTTTTGCCTCTGTGTCCCGCTTCAAGACCATCAGGATCTTGTTCTTGATCTCAATCTTTACCTGTCTTGGGCTTACCATAGAATACCTCCGTCCTAAGAAATAATTGCCGCAACTTTGATCTTTCCGGATCCTTAAACTTATTAAGGCTGTTCTCAAACCTGATCCGATGTTCAATTGCAGCCCGGATAAAATGATTTCTAGAACTATAAATGTCTGGATTTTCACGGACAATCTCGTCAATTTCATTCACTTGATCCTTGCCAAGATATGCGCCTCTCATTTCTCCAAATGCCATATAGTAATATAAGAATATAGATAGATATATAAATGTTTCGATTTTTTGCAGCTCTTGAGTCTGTAAATTGCGATTTTAAATACATCAGGGGTATATAGAAGGATATGGGGTTTATGAGTAAAGATAGGTGTCTAATTTTAAATAATATATTTAAAATTGTGTAGTTATGTAGTTAGTAGGAAGGTATATCTCTCTCCCCCGCAGTGGAAACGAAGGTTATATCCTTATATATATCAAAAACCCCAGTTAATTGGCCACAAAAATTAATCCATTCAAAATATTAGCATTCCAGGGGACAGAGTGGCTTGAACAACCCCATATAATTCTTTGGATTTTGAAACAATACCCTCGCAAGGCTTTGCTCACGTTCCATAAAACAAGCAATCCAAAGCAATATAAGGGGTAATCCAAACCACCCTGTCCAGCTCTTCCATGCAGTATTTTGAATCTATGTTCAGGCTTCACGTTACATCAATAACGGCTTGACGCCTTAATAATCCCTCAGCCTTCACCCTCTCCTCTCGCAAGATTTAGGAACACGAAATCTTGCGGCCAGCGTCAGACTGGCAGCGAGTGAGGCGCCGAACATGGCAACAAACAAACAATGTAAAATGCTCTTAGCAAGGGCAAAAGAGGCAGGTATGCCGCTTACCTGGGACCAGTGCGACCCATTGGAAAACGGCGAAGTAGACGCGATGATTGACAAAATCAAGGCGTACAAAAAGCCGGAAGAAACGCCGCAAGGCGCAAACATCGGCGGACAAGGACGACAGCTAAACGGACAAAGGGCCGGCATGGTCTATAAGATAGTCCGCGATAATTGGACAGACAAAGAGATAACGGCAAACAAGAAGGAGTTCATCGCGCAGGTTGTCAAAGAGTACAACCTGGCCTCTGAGGTTGAGGCCGCCATCACGGCGGCTTCTTCCTCTTTGTTTCCGACAAAAGACAAGCACACATGCGATTACTGCAAGGGAAGTTTTAACACATTATACCTTCTTGAAAACGGCAGCTTTGTGTGCGGGCTGTGCCGATGGAAGAACGCAAACGACAATAAAGCAGACGGCGGACAGGATGAAGTGACAGACCCGATGATGATACAAGCGCAGTTTAACAAGCGTTTCGGGGCTGCTTAAAATGCTGCCAGGCGACGCCAAAGTTAATTGTGTAGTCAGCTGTCCGATTTGCGGCGATGTCCTCTTCACAGGCTCTGAACGGCACTTAAGACACCAAATCATCTACTGCCCCGAATGCGACGCCCTGGATACGCCTCACGACGGCATGATATTTAATGTTCCGATAATGGGCGAATAATTTTTTTGCTTCGCTTCGATAAATGTTAACATTCTTTTAAGCCACTCAACCCAACAAACTAGGCCCCCCAAAACGAACCATAATCGTTGTATCGTATCGTGTCTCAAAAGAATGTTATAACGCATTGAATCGAACGTACGGCGGGAATCCAAACCGTCCGTAACCGAACCCGAATCTAGCCGCTGACCATGACAAGCGGTCAGCGAACATTCCGGACGCTCTGCGTCCTCTATCGAGCGTTCTCCGAACGCTCTCAAAACGTACGCTCTTCGAGCGTCGTTGCATTACGGCCGCCCTTCGGGCGGCCTGCGGCCTCGCTCCGCTCGGCCGCCTTCGGCGGCCACGCCGCCTACGGCGGCGAAAAACTAGACCGTAGGGCTTAGTTGAAGTTTCGACAGAAGTTATGACGGAGAAACGACCAAAACAAGACGTAAGTCTGCCATAATAAAGCTCTGGATCTGTCAAAAGTTAGGCACCAGTTAGTGATAAGTATGTCAAAGGTAAGCCACGAATAAGAATAAGATCTGTCATGTATCTGTAAGGGATTAGCCATGTGTTAGTGAAAGTATAGCCATAAGTAAGTGATGAATTAGGGATTGATTAGCCATGAATCAGCAGTACATTTGATTAGGATTAGCTGTTGATTAGTGATGAATTAGTGGTGTATCTGTCTGTAATTAGCTGTAGATTGCTTATGAATTGGGAGTAAGTTCTTGATAGTTTAGTAGAATAATTATCTGTAAGTTAGTATAAAAAAACCTTAACGTCTCGCCGAGCAACGGCAAATCCGCCTTTCAGTTTCCGAAAAGTTAAAATAGAAGTCTGCTTATTTCGCTTGTATGGCGCCCAAATTGACAGCTAAGGAAAAGAAGAAGATAGAGTCTGCTGTCGAGGAGCTTGAAGAGGCCGGAGTCGACCTATGATAATCCGCCATGCTCCGATAGCCGACAACAGGCTAAGGCTCTACAGCCCGAACAAGATCTATCCGACAGAGCCGTTTATAGAGATAAAATCTGAGCTGTCAACAGAGACATTCTCATCAGCAGTATTCAAGTTTGATATTCCGGATATAGCGGTAAAGTCCGCGGCGATAAGGCTCAACCTCAGAAGTGTTTCCATAGGCGGAACTATCCAGGTGACAGAGATCGGAACCTCATGGAACGAAAACGACGCAAGCTGGGCCTCTGTTGACAAGAAAGCTATAAACCTTTTCAGGTTCACAAGGACAATATCAAAGGCCAACGCTGACGAATGGGTAGCGATAGACGTTACAGAGCTTGTCAGGGACAGGCCTGGCGGACAGATAGCGGTCTATGTGGAACCGTTGGATGATCCGATGGATATCGAGATAGTGTCAAAGGACAGCTCATCAGAAAATCTTAGGCCTGAGCTTGTAGTTACAGGCGATGAGCCTTCAGATGTTGCTGTGGCTAACTTCACGTCGGAGCCAAGCGACGCAAACATCACATGGCCTGGCAAGCCTGTCATATCAAAGACTCCTTTTTCTATAAGCGACGAGTTCCCTCTGGACTTTGACGCCACGATCTACAAGGACGGCTATCAGTCGGAAACGTTCAACGTAAGCGTGGCAGTCGGGGAGTCGAAAGATTACCATACGGCTTTGACAGAAAGCTCAGGGACCGAGCAGCCGGGGATCATAAAGGGAATAGTTGCTCATGCCCTGCTTAACACTCCATTAAATCTTGTGACTGTCAGCTGGGGATCTTACTCAGCCGTGACAGGATCAGACGGAGCCTATCGCATTGAGGTAACAGAAGGATTTACTCAACCCTTGACGGTTGATTTCCCCGGCTTTGAGCCTTTCTCTAAGACTATAACTGCCGGCCCCGGGCAGATTGTCCAGGAGCAGATTCAATTAATGCCAATCGTATCTAATCCGACCGAAGGGGCAGACATATTCCAGCAGATCATGCAGGCCGGAGCAGATATCGCGCTTGCAGCGTTTCCAGCCCTTTCACAGACAGCCTTGAAGTATATGTTCCAGGGAATCCTGGCTTTAGCTGACGGAGAACAGATCCTTGAACAGTTCGCAGAGCAGCTTGGGAACAAGTTCGCAGCGCAATATTCTGAATGGAGCGACTGGCAGAACTGGCCGCCTGCTTCTATGACTGTGATGGCTGTTGTCGGATTGATCGCCGGCCTTTTGGGATTTGGAACTTATATCCAGCACTTGCGGAAAGAGATCCCGGAAGGGCCGGGCCTTGCTGTCTGGCGGCTGATCGAACAAGGCCTCTGGCAGGAAGCAAACGAGGCAAACAAGACATTCCTTAAGACAATCAACGTTGCGAATGACTCCTGGTTGTCTTATTTTGCATGGCTGAACCCGATAACCGGTATATGGGCGCAAAAATCATATCAATCGCAGCTGGCGCAGCATGACGCTTTCCAAAAGACGATAGACGCTAACATGACCGGATCTGCTTCAGCAGATGTCAAAAGCACGCCAACAGGGGCAAAGATCTATCTGGACGGAAATTATACATTTGAACAGACCAATACGACATTAACAGTAGTTCCTGGATCTCACACCATAACACTCAAAAAAGACGGTTATGCTGATAAGACGCTGTCTTTTGACGTGCCTGATGGCGGCACAGCTTACATAAATGCAGCCCTTGTCCTGGCTGTTGATGTATCTCTGACGATAAGCTCGACACCATCAGGAGCGAAGATATATCTTGACAACAGCTATCTCTTTGAAGCGACTCCTGCAGTTATCAACGCGCCGTCAGGATCTCACACGATAACCTTAAAGCTGACAGGTTACAAAGACCATAATATTAATTATGATTATCCGACAGGCACAACTAAAAGCCTGAACATAACTTTACAACAAGACGATGGAGGTGGAACTGTGGTAGACCAACCAGCAGAAGAAGTCGTAATCCCTTTAGAGCCGGCAGAAGGCACTAGCTGGAACTCATGGAAAATAACCATAAAAGGGATTAACTCAGTAACAGGCGAAGAATTAGCCGCCTGGATATTGATAGACGACGTATTCAAGGGTGTTACAACTCCGGCAGTATTTTATCTGGCCCCTGAATCGACATACAACATCAAGCTAAGGCTTGAAGGCTATAGGCAGGGCGAAGTCGATTACACGACAAAGCCGCTTCCAACCCAATGAGATTAGGTGTCTAAAATGGCAGAAGCAGCAGCTACGATAAGCGCAGAGCCGGTTTATGTAGATCCATCG
>Ga0180434_10005686_pt1 | contig 14596 bp, 19 predicted proteins | sample SS_ome_7_FD_132453 | JGI IMG/M metagenome (GOLD analysis project Ga0180434, IMG submission 132453) | Hypersaline lake sediment archaeal communities from the Salton Sea, California, USA - SS_1_D_2 metaG | ecosystem: Environmental > Aquatic > Non-marine Saline and Alkaline > Hypersaline >... | reverse complement strand
GCAATTGGGAATTGTTTACCTTGCATATTATTATCTTTTAGAAATTTAACAATTTTTGCAATATTTGTATCTGAATAATCAAAACCAATCTTTTTTGAACTTGAACTTTGAAAACCAATCTTTTGTTTTGAACTTGATCTTTTTTGATCTTTAGTTGATCTTGAAAGATCAGTTGAACTTTTTATTTGATCTTGATGTTTAAAACTTAAAGATTGGGAATCTTCTTCACAAGCTACTTCCAGAACTTTATCTTTAACATCAAGATTAGATTTACCAATCTTTTTTACTTGAACTTGATCTTTGTCAAAAGATTGGTTGATCTTTTCTAGTTGATCTTGAACTTGATCTTTTTTATTTGAAGTTTCACTTTGAACATCAGTTGATCTTTTTTCACCTTTTAAATTATTAGCTAATTCTTTTGCTTGCTTTAATGATTTTTCTTTTAAAGCTTCATGCATTATTTCTTCTGGTGTAATTTCTTTATCGATTCTATTTTCACAACATATATGTGAGAAAATAACAATTAAGCTTTCTAACATTATTGCAAATAAGAATGAAAATAATAATAAAATCTTATCCTTGTCTATATTTGTTTGGTCTGATATATTAGTAAATAGCTTATGATAACCTTTGTTGTTATCTGATTCAATCGTCATATATTTATTTATCTTTTTATTTTGCAATGTAATCAATTTATCATTTTCTTTTTTAATTGATTCTTGCAAATCTTTTTTTGTTCTCATGAACTCATTAGTTACTTTAGCAATATTAGTTGTATGGTGTTGATTCATATTACTTGTGTAATCTTTAATATCTAATTTATTGTATGAGTTCTCTAAGTCTGCAACAATATTCCTTTGTAGCTCTATAGCTTTAATATTATTATTGTACTCAGTAGTAATTATTTGTTTTGTCTTTATTGTTGTAAAATTCATAAAGTTACCCATTGAAGCTATTAAGGAAAAAAGGATTAGGATACTAGCTAACCCTAAATATACCTTGTTCTCCTTCTTTAATCCTTTATATATAATTATAGGTTTTGCTATATCGAATGCTACACCTAGTATTATAAAGAAAATACCCAATGACCTATAAAATATAAAACTTAATATAACTGCTATACCTATGAATCCATAATACAATATATTATTTATTTTACTCATTCCTTTAATCATATCTAATAACCTCCTTATCATCTGTTTAATGTATACCTTTAATTGTGTTCTTTTAAATATTGCTCAATTAATCTAGTTACTAACTTGGAGACACTCTTATCGGTTTCGTAGCAATGTTCACTTAGTTTATCCTTTAATTCCTTTGTAACTCTTATTGATATAGTTCTAATTTTTTTATCCATGTCTAATGACCTCCTTATTATTTGATTACATTATATCACATGTAATATTTGTATACAAATGTAATGATACTCGTAAACCTTCATATAACAAAAAGACCTTTGATATTCTGCGATTACATTCACAAAACTCGTACATAATATGTGATTCATTATTGATTTTTAATAAAATTATTGAATACTGACGTTAATTTATGTTAAACTATTAACATAAATTATAAAGAGGTGATCTTATGTATAATGTGAAATATGGTGAAGATTTAATAAATGGTTTTGTTTTACCTTTTGCAATCTTCATAGTAACGATTATAGTAATAAAGAATTGCCTAGATTGCTTAGGTAGAAAGCAATGGGGAGACTTGGTATTAAATATAATTGTAGGTTCTGTGGTGATGATTTTGTTTACTAATTCCCACATGTTTACACAAATAGGTGATAGCTCAATAGAAATATTTACAATAATATTCAATAATTTATTTAATATAAAAGAACTCACATGATCGTGTGAGTTCTTTTTTTAATAGTCTTCTTTCAGTAACTTATAGGTATTTTTCATTTCCTGTATATCTATGTCGGTGGCTATTCCCAAGTACCCTTTGTCAACTAATAGATTTAACCTATCTTTTACGGTATCTCTATGTATATTTAAAAATTCTCCTAACTTACTCAATGATGGTCTTTTGTATAATCCATTTTTACTTTCATTTTTTATGTGATAAAACAATAATTTTAATTGGTTGTCTATGGTTAACTTTTTATAATTTTGGCGATTATTTTCTATAAAATCACACATATTAAGGGTATTTTCATTTTGCTCGCCAGTTAAAGAGTTCATGTATCTAAACACAGCTATATTAAAGCCATTGATGGGTTTTATTTCTGGCGATTTAGTTAGCGATTGATTGCTTTTTTTTGCGACTTCCTTCTGTAAGTTCAATTTTATCAAGATCGACTTTTTCAGTTGATTTAGCATTTAAAACAAATCCTTTCTTTAAATTTTCATACAATTTATTATGATTATTATTAGTTAAGTAACCTTTTAATTTATAATTATCTGTCTCAGATAAAACAAAAAATTCACCAGTATTTAAAGAAGGAATTAATTGTTGATATTCTTTCTTAGTTGTTATATTACAGCAGTCTATTGTATCCTCTAGTAAATGAGCTATCCTAGTAAATTGTGTTTTCCAAGACTTAACGAAGTCATTATCATTGGTTTGTTGTACTGCCATTAAGCAAAACATACCATATTTACGACCTCTTTGTAACAATGTCTTGATTTGTTTCTCCATTGGTTCAAACTCTTTTTTATCCATTTCACTTTTAAATGCATTTGCTTCATCAACAGCAAAGCATATATAAGGCAATTGTTCACTAGTTACCTTGTTATACTCTTGTATATTTTCGACTTTCAATTGTCTAAATGCTTGTTTCCTTTTGTTGTACTCAGTTAATAACTCAGTTAAAGCATTATTTATATGAGGTACTTCTGATTCAATATATTTAACAATGTAGAAGTCTTCATATCTAACAAGTGCTGAGTCGGCAAAATCAAGCATATACCAAACTATATTTGTATGAAAGTACATAAGAGATTCTATGATACATTTAAAGGTGCAAGATTTACCACTACCAGTTTTACCAGCAATTAAAAGATGTTTAAGGTTTGTTAGTGTATCAGTAACAACATTCCCATTGCTCATATTAACACCAAGAATAAATTCTAAATCTTTTTTAACTGTGATATCTGGTATAACATCATCTAATAAGTAGGTTTTAGTTACATCCTTTGATATTTTGTACAATATATAACCATTAGATACCTCAATATTACCTTTGTTTAACCCTATTCCCATTTTATGATTAATATCATCTTTTATTCTCATTAATCTTTTAATTGGTAATGTTGTTGTAAATTTATGAATAATTTCTGTATCAGTCTTATTAGTACTTATAAAATTAGGTTTATCTTTCATATTAATTAAAATTTGCTCTAATCTTGCGACACTTCCAGATTCTAGTTTCCTGTAGTCATTTTTACCTAATTCAATGTGAAATTTATTTAATACTAATTTATCTCTTTTTATATGTGATATACTTGAGTTAACTATGGATTCTAATTTAGTTTTATAGCTTATATCTAAAGGTTGAGTGGTGACTACAGTTACCACTTTATTTTTTACCTCAATTATCTTTAATCCATTAATAGTGTTATCTGCTTTATCTTGCATTTTACCAACTATATTAAAGTTTCTTTTAATGCTATACATAATATAATTTAGTCCTCCTAGTGGTAATGTTAAACTATAGTATAAATTGTTTAACTCAGGTAAAAGTTGTTTATCTGCAAATCTCCAAACATCTATATAATTATCATAAGTAACAAAAGAAACAACAGTTAAAATAAAAGAGGTAATTAACCTTTTATGATTTACATTACTTATTGACTCTATTATCTGTTTAATAATAGATATTAATTTGTTCCTTTTGTCTTGCTTCATCCAAGTATAAGTAGCTATGCAATATCCATAATTGAATAAAATTAATCCAGATAAATAAATTAATAAACTCTTCTCTATACCTAGTTTAACTAATATTCCTGTTATACCTGTTAAAATACATATATTATATGCAATTAATGCTTTTAACTTATTGTTTTTAATCAGTTCATGTAATTTCATTCTTAACCCTCCTTGTAATCGTTTAAATAGGTCTTAAATTGATTCTTATACTAAATGGGTATAATTTGTACTCTTAATTCTCTAAGGCTTATATGGTGCTTTTATTTAATCACTAATTAATGAAGTTACCATATATAAGTATTATATACTTAATTATCATGTATGACAAGTGATAAACATTCGTTATAATCATGACTAATGTAAAATCACATTTTACTTATTACAATTAAAAAATATCAACATTATTTAGGTGAAATATTGTCACATATATTTTACTTTTGGTTTCTTTTAGTCAGGTTTAGAAATTATGTTACTAATTGATGGTTAATCTATGAATTAATGGTATTAATTTACATGTCTTCGATTCTGACTTTTAAACAGTAGTGGACAGTTTAGGCACACAAGGCAATTAAAAAAATAATTATAATTTATTAAAAAACAACTTAGAGTTAAGAAGTAGCTTATTGTAGGTCTAGGCACTTCTCCTGACTAGGTTTAGGCAGGTTTTGAAAATTTCTAGGCACGTTGTATTTAAGCTATAGATCGATTTAGGCACTTTAGGCACTTTTATATAAGTTAGTACATATAAAATAAAAAATGAAAAAAAATACACATAACAGATTTTTTTATAGAAATATATATATATATAACTTTTCAAAAACATGCCCAAAATGCCTAAGATTGCTTTGTATCTCTTCTTAGAGTTTAGATTTCAGCTTTTTTTAAAAAGTGCCCAAAATGCCCAAATGTAGTGATAAGAACTGCCTAAGCCATATTTATCCTACTTTTTAACTCTTAGTTGCCCTAGATCATAGTTTTGCATATTTAAAAAAGTGCCTAGACTGCCTAACGAATACAAAGTTCATTTATTGTCATTTCTACTTTACACTATTCAGACATAAATAATGATAATCTTTTTTAACTGTAAGCTCTTTTTCCTTTTTTTAATTGTTAACATATTGTAATTTATGATAATTTATGATAATATATATGTAGTGAGTTTAGATTAAGTAACTCGTATTACAGTAACACAGGTTGCGTTAAATAGGAGGTAAAGGAAAAAGGTATAGATATGAAATACTAATAAAAAGGAGTGAAGCATTGTGGAATTAAAATTAATTAAGATGGAAGTAGTTGATAAGGATTACAAATTAACATTTGAAAGAAATAATAATAATAGGATTGAGTTAGTGACAGATAAAAAGCAAGCTAACGCATTTAATATTGGTGGTTGGTATGAAGTATTAATTGGAGATCAAGAGGTACATAATGATGATGAAATAAAAGAAGATGAAGAACAATATAAATATGGTAAAGGTAAATTGTACACACATAAATCAATGAATAACCCATTTGTAGAATATGATCATTCTGTTACTCCAAATAAAAATTATGCTATTGGATATCACAACGGAATAAAATTTGAAGGGGATGATGATGATGAATAATAGATCACAATTAGAACAAACATTAGAGCAACAGTTAATTGAAGCTCAAAATAAGTATGATGAATACAAAGAAAGATATACAAACTTTTGCAATAAAGATGACTGGGATGATATTTATGACCATATCTGTGAGAACGCAATGAGCGTATATCTGAGTAAGCTTTTACAAAATGTAGAGGATATTCATAATCAATTAAAAGAATTAGGGAAAGAGGTGATTTAAATGTGTCTAAACCGTTATATTATTGGTTTAGACCCTTGAACTAGGTGGTTCAACGGGTTTCGTCGTAGTTAATAAGGATAATCATGAGATTATGGAATACAAGACATTAGATGGTTACAAAGAGATATATCAGGAATTGAAAGATATAAGTGGTAATTATGAGATAGTCTGTGAGGACTATAGAGCAAATATTAAGACTAAAGATCAAGCATATGCCATGAAGCTTGTAGGGTATATACAAGGACTTTGTATAACGAATGGTATTAAATATACCTTGCAGTTACCAAGTCAAAGGAGAGGGTATTTAAAGCAATCTAAAGAGACATTAAAAAACTATGGTTGCAATATACCTCATGTAATTGATAGTTATGCTCATGTATTACGATATATTGATAAGGTGGTTAAAAAGGAGGAAACTAAATGAGTACAGCTAATAACATATTAATTAAGAAATATATAAGATTAAGAAATATTTATAGGCAATGTAATCAAAGGTTTAATATATTAAACAATAGCTTTAATCTTCTTAATCCAGATAATTTTGATGAATCTAAGTTTGATAAAATTACATCCTCATTCTCAGAACCAATCAATGTTGATAAAGAATCTGAGTTTACTAATGAGTTACAAGAGTTCTTGAGTGTACATGTTGATGTAGATTTAGAAGAATATATTAAAATGATTGAAATAATTAATGATTACTATATTACTAAATTATACATAAAAACATTGTTAACTAAAGAAGACAAGATAACATATTTATCATTAGATTAAGGAGTGTATTTTTAAATGAGATATTGTCCAATTTTGAAAGTACTGATAGACGAATCATTTTGTGAAGAAAATTATTGTTATATGTGTGAATGGTAAGAGGTATCAATTGATACCTCTTAATTAAAAAAAAAAGGAGTGTACAATATGAATCAAGTTGTAAATGTACCATTAAAGGTATTTCTTAAATTAACCAATGAGTGCGAGCTTGCTAATCAAAGAATGAATCAATTAAAAGATGATATGTCTAATTGTTTCAACTTAGAGCAAAATGTATGCGATTGTTCAGAAGATGGACACAAGACAACTAAAAGAACATTAAATTTAATAAAGTTTTCAGATGTTATCACTAAGTTTAACAAAGAATTAATAATTAAACCGAAATATAACTCTCACGTAGATCAATATTTAAATTATTCAATGAATATAGATGTTAAAGTATATATAAATATGATTGAAGCTATTCACAAATTTAATGAAAGAGTACTATATCATGAAAACTTAGTCAATGTAGAGGATAAAGAAAAATACGCATATGGTGTGGTATACGGTAATGTTAAATAAAAAAAAGACTCAAGTTATTGAGTCTTTTTTTAATTGATATTTATGTCAATACATGATAAAATATATACATTGATTAAACTAAATTAAACTTAAAGGAGATTGAGAAAAAAATGTTAACTAAAAAAGGAAATAAATTAATCTTAGAAGGACATGATTCACATGATTTCAATAGTGTACAGGGTGGTAGTCGTATAAAAGGCGGATGGTCATTTCCTATTGATTTCTTTTGTGTAAATCAGATAGCTAAAATATTAAGTCCTGTTAAATTAGAACCAAGCGACGAGGTTAAGAAGTGGTACTATGAGGAATATAATAAAAACTCATTAGCCAATAAGGTACAAAAAAACGATATTAAGGACATACCTAGTTTAAATAATTTACAAGGGTTAAACAAAGAATTAAAAGATTACCAATTACAAGGTGTTAGATTCTTTTTAGCTACTAATCGTTGTATGATAGCGTTCGACCCTGGACTTGGGAAAACCTTGCTTGCTATTAATTGTATGAAAGCGATCAAAGCAAAAAAGATATTAGTGGTTTGTCCAAGTTACCTTAAGTATAACTGGGAAGATGAAATAAACAAGTGGTCTAATAATTTAACTTGTAGTGTTATTAATGGAACACCATCACAAAGGGAAGAAGGATTCAAAGATTTTAAATCTAATAATAAAAATGTACTTATAATCAACTATGAACAGATAAGATACAAAGTGACTAAAGGGGAGAATAACAAAGTAACTAATAGAGAAATCAAGATACACCAAGATATATTAAATCCTATATGGGATATGATTGTGATGGACGAAGCACACCGATTAAAAGGAAAAGATTCTCAGGTATCAGAGGGTATGTTAAAACTTAAATCTAAGAGTAAGATTATGTTAACTGGTACACCAATTAATAAATGTGAGACAGAGATATGGAAACCATTGAGAATATTAGATAAACAAAGGTTTACAAGTTATTGGAAGTTTGCAGAATATTATTGTCGTGTTGAGGATGGGTTTTATTGTAAAGTAATTAATGGATTAAGGAATAAAAAGGAGTATAATAAGCTTTTTAATCGTTATGTATTGAGAAAAAAGAAAGAAGATGTAATAAATTTACCAGACAAAGTTGTAAAAACAATTAAAATTGATTTAACTGGGAAACAATTAAAGTTATATAAGCAAGCTGAGAAAGACTATTTAAACCCTAAAGGTGATGTCATAGAGTCAGATGTAGAAAAGTTTATTAGAATTAATCAAATAGTGCAAAATCCCGCTATACTTGGCGGTGAAAATGTATCTTGTTTAACTGATACAGCAATAGAAATACTACAGGATAAAGAGGAAAAATTTATTATAGGTTGTGTATACATTGGTATGTCTGAGTTGACATATGAAGCTATAGAAAAAAAGTTCTCTACTAGAGACGTATTTCTTGTTAATGGAACAATTAAAAATAAAGATAGATATGAAATAATTGAAGAATGGAAGAAGTCAAGAAACAGTATAATAGTGACAACAATTAAAGCTATGAGTGAAGGGTTAAACTTAGATATCTGTGATAACATGATGTATCTTGATTATGATTGGTCAAACAGTTCTAACTCACAGTTTAGCAATCGAATACATAGAATGACTAGTACTGAGATTAAATTTTATTATCATTTAATAGTAAGAAATACTGTGAGTGAATATAAATACTATAAGCTAATGAATGAGGATAAAAGAATGTCTAAGGCTATCAATGATACACCTAGTGCTATTAAGTATCTAGCTGAGGAATACAGGAGGTCTAAAGAATGACAAGTAAGACACATATTATATTTGGTGTAGCTGTTAATACAACAGCTACTTATTTTTTAAAAGATTACATAGATATTGACTTATCTGAAATATTAATTGGTTCTATTGTTGGCTCTTTATTACCAGATTTAGATTCATCTAATAGTTGGATAACTCAGACTATTCCATTACCTTATAAGTTACTAAGTAAAACAAAAAAACTATATTATAATACTCATAGGACAATAATATTACATAGTATCTATACAATAATTATTTCTATTGTGCTAATGATACTATTTAAAAATAGTATTACTATAGGTCTTGGAATAGGTATCATTAGTCACATAATTACAGATTACTCTATTAAATGTAATTCACTATTAGAAAAAATATGTTATCATCTATCATATTTCATTATATTTTTTAACTGTATTAATTATATAAAGGAGTTGTTTTAATTGGAAAACAAAGATACACAGATACTAGATTTATCAATGTTAGGAACACCTACAAAAGGTAAATACAGTATAAAAGCATCACTAGATATGATTAAATTTCTAATCATTTTAGACATAGTGTTCAATATAATAATATTTATAGCTATTATTATAATATTATCTATATATAAATTTTAAAGGAGTTGTTTTTAATTGAATCAAGATTATTATATTAAAAACCATTTAACAGATAAAGAAAATTACTATAATATAAAGAAACTATCACCTAGTTGTTTAGACAATGCTATATATAACTACAATGAGAACCCTATACCATTAGAAGAACTAAGACACTCAATTAAAAATAAAAGATTAAATGCTATCCATAAGGCACTATTTTACTATATCCTATATGTTAAAGATAAAAAATAAAATTAATTATGAAAAAGTATTGACATTGATTAACATAGATGATAATATATAAATGTACCAACGAGGTACACAAAAAATAAACTAAATTAAACGGAGGTAACAAAATGAGTAAAGTTAAAAAAGGAACTAAGTATGTAAGTAATAAGGTGGATTTAATCCATGTAAACGTAGCAACACAACAATATTTCGATTCTAATAATAAACCTATCAAAATTAAATCAGAAGAAGCAAGGCAAAAAAATTGTAAATTTAATTCAGTTAAGAAAAAATGGTTAAGTTCTACAGATGAAGAGTTAATATACAATGTTACAATCTTAATACCAAAAGAATCAAATGAAGCTAAAAAAATAAAACAATTAGTAGATGAAGAGTGGGAAAAAGGTAAAGCAGCTAAGGTTATTAAGAAAAACTCAAGATATCCACTAGAAGATGGTGACGATAAAGCAGATGAATTAGAAGCTAAAGAAAAGAATGGAGAATATTATAGAGGTAACTATGTAATAAAAGCTAAATCATTATTCAAACCATTAATAGTACTAGGTAAAAAAGTAGTTAAACCTTCCACAGATACATTTGACATAGATCATAATGGATGGACTGGTAGAGTATCATTAAGATTTGATTATTATTCTGGTATGGGTGGAGGAATAACAACTAGACTTAATCAAATATGTTTCTTAGAAGATAATCCAGATTTAGATTTCGGTGGCGGTTGTAATTTTGAGATTGAAGAAGAAGACGAACAAACAGACTTTGGTAATAATGTTGCAAATAATGAGACAGTTAACACAGGTATACAATCATGTTATCAAGAAGAAGATGAAGAAGACGAAGAACCACCAGTCATGTAATATTTACTCATAAAGAAAAGGAGATATTTTATCTCCTTTTTCTTATTAACTAAATTAAACTAAAAGGAGATTGATAAACAATGGATATTAAAGATATAAGGTATAACATAATAGATATTGAGTGTCTATATTATAAAAAGGATGGTGTTAACTCAGGATATTTTAGTTTTCAATATTTAACTGATGAAATGGAAGAAGCTAAGATATTTGAGTGTAGGACTGATAAACATTTTCATACACTTTATAGATCATTATCAAAGACTAATAGACCAATGTATTGTTATTCAATAGACTATGACAAACTTATGATTAACTGCTTTTGCAAAATGGTCGAAAAAGGTATAACAAATATCGCATGGAAACTCAGAAACATATCAGATTTTTATATTAATGGTGATGTAAACTTTTTTCAGTTAAACAAGGAGTTTTGGGTTGATATATATTATGAAAATAAAAATTCTTTTGATGGTGATGATTTGTACGAATGGTCACTAGATCAATTAAAAGAGAATAAGTCAGATAATGAGATAGAATTTATTAATCGTTATGATTGGTTACTAGGTAAGTCTAAGTTATTTAGTAAACTTAACATACTAGAGATACCTAAGATTATGTATTACTATACTATAAGACAAGACAACAAACCAAGAATGACTATATCACTAAAGAAACTACAATTATTCTATGAGAACTATAATATAAAATTTGATTTCGCTAAATATATGAATATGGCTGACATAGAGAAAGATGGTCTATATGACGAATTTATTAAATACTCTTTAAATGATGTTGATTTCCTTAAACGTATCTGGGATAAGAAAGCTAAAGACGATATTGTAAAAAGAATCTATGCAGTTAAAGCAGTTAAGAAATTGAATCCAGATTTTGAAGTATCTGAAAGAGCTATTTATTCAGAAAATAACACAAAATTAATCAATGAGATACTAAAGATCGATAACCCTAACAAGGATATTAAGATCAATTATTTAGATTATGTTAACACTCCATATGATAAGTTTAATAATTTCGCAAGCTTTATTACACTTAATCAAGATGTTAAAAAGGATAAAGAATTAAAGAATAAATATTGTGAAACTTATGAAAAAATATATGAAAATGATGATACCAAAAAGTATGAAGATGGGCAAGTTGAAACCATTGTTAATACTATTGACGAATTAAATATCAATGATGTTATGGTCAAATTTGGTCTTGGTGGTTTACATGGTTCTTTAGAAAACTATATTCAAGATGATTTAATTCATTTAGATTATAGATCACAATACCCATCAATCATACTACAATATAAAGAATTGTTCTCACAGATAATAAATGTTGACTTGTATGAACAGGTTTACAATATGCGTAATTTCGAGATTAAACCACGATTAAAACAGTTATATGAAGATCAAAAAAATCAAGACAGTATTAATAAATTAGCACAATTAAAAAAAGATGCAGAAGATCAATTGAAAATCATACATGATGGTGGTAATGATGGAGCAGACATAGCAGTATATCAAGATTACATGAGCGAAATTGAACACTTAGAAACAAAATCAAAAGAAATCTATGATGAAATTACACAACTAACAGAATTAGAGCAAGGTTTAAAACTTATATTAAATACTGCTTATGGTCTTATTAATAGTAACTTCAAGTTATCCATAGCAAATAAGACACTAGGACGTTTAATTTGTTTAAAAGGTCAATCAATGTTACTAAATCTAATGTATAAACTTGGTAAAACTGAGATAGCAAATGTTAATACAGATGGGATAATTGTAAAAAATACTGAAAATCTAGACATAGATCAAATAGTCAAAGAAGATGAAGACAGATACTTTGTACTTGGTGTGTCAAAGATAGACAAATTAATACAAAAATCTGTTAATAGTTACATTAAGATATCTAATGGTAAGATGAAAACTAAAGGAGAATTCAATCTATCAATTAAGAACTATATTAATAAACATGATAAGTTTATAGGTTTACCAAATGCACTTAGAATGATTGAGAATAAACCTAATGAGATATACCCTATTTATTTTAATCGTAGGTATGTAGACGTACAAGGGTATGAGGAAGATTTCAAAGATCATGCTTATTATTTAACTGATAAAGATAATGGAGCAATGGCAATTAAGAAAACTATAAGACCATTAATACTAGGGTGTGAGGGTGAAATAATGTATTTCACACCAGATAAAGAAAAGGCTAGAATTGGAGAATACAATAGATTCGCAACATTAACACATAATAAAATAATGGAACATAGATTAAGTGATAGCTCGAAGGGTATTAAGTATTACAAGTATGAATTGTCACCAGATGAAAACGAGGACTCAATTAAAAATAAAAGATTCATTAAAAGAAAATTAGCACAGTTAAAGAAGGATAATATTTTAATTGTTGGGAATATATCAATTGATGGTAGTGAACATAAGACAACTATATTATGTCAAGGTAACAATCCAGTTAAAGATTTCAATAACTACACCATGACCAACATATTAAAATCTAATAATGTTACTGGATTTTATTTAGCTGAGAATAATAAATATCATATGGTTAGTACGGATAATTTAGAAACAATAGAATACCTTGATAACTTCAATACCTTAACTGTTACACACAAGAGCGGTAGAAAATGTTATATATTCGCTGATATTGATAAGGATTATATTGATTGCCTTAAAGATATCAGATACCAAAAGGGAATAAGTATACCACTTGTTAAATTAGATGATAGTTATACCTGTGATTTCAACAAACCACAATATTTAATATCAGATTTATAAAATAAAAAAAGGCTACTACAGCCTTTTTTTTATTCACCTCTTAATCATATCTACACTACTAGAACCACAGCGGTATAATAAAATTATCACTATTACATTGTACCATTAAGAAAACATATCCGTAAATATTTTACTCTTTTCTTTTAGTTGATTTAAGTATCCATGATTCAATATAATGTAATCATATTTATTACAATTCCATAATATTCCTTTGTCTAATTTCAGATTGCATATGTCGCATAATTCTATACAATTCCTCATTAGTATATAAACTAATAAAAGTGTCAATAAATCCTTTTTTATCCTTATGTTTTTTCATTAATGAAATTAAATCAATTTGGTTTTGTTTATTTTCATTTACTAAATTATTCATTATTTTACTCACCTCTTAATTAAGTAAACATATCCGTAAATATTTTACTCTTTTCTTTTAGTTGCTCTAGTGTACCATCATTTACTATAATGTGATCATACATTATATCGTTAAAATTATGACTCTTATCGATATCTGATAATTCACTATCAGATAAATTATTTCTAACAATTAATACCTTAATACAATCCTTACCATAGTCATTAAACTCATTTTCTTCTCTTACATGAATAAAGTTTAATTTGTTTTTCTCAAGTCTATCATGAACATAATACTTGAAGTACTGAGGATTATATTTATTAACTAACTTTTTTAATTGGTGCAAAAAGTTTCTATACTCCTTGGACTTATCATCTTCATAAAATACATGGTTAGCTAAGAATCTTAAAGAATCAATAGTGCTTATGTTATTACATGGTACATGTTGCTTACAATAGTCTATGAAGGTATCTTTACCTACACCAGATTGACCATTAATAATAATATAATAAGTATTTCTTAATTGTCTCATAATACATTAATCTCCTATAAACTTGTCTAAAAATATACATGCTATTTCGTTAGATTTTTCATGACTTAAATCTGAGTTATCCATGATTGTTACAGCTATATTAGATCGCCATGCATAGTATAAACTATTGTTTTTTCTATCTTTCTTTAATTCTTCTTTGAATATCTTCATACCTTTTTGTAAGTCCTCATATCTATTACTCATAATATACCTCTATTTCTACAGATTTTAGTTATCCAGTTAAAAGAACTAATTAAACCTAATACCACGATAACCATTATTAAACTACTTAATACATATTCATACATTAGTCATATCCTCCTTTTAGTCTTTCTTATAATTTTGATTAATCTCTATTGATTTAGTCTTAATAGCTGT
>Ga0180434_10005684_pt1 | contig 14597 bp, 9 predicted proteins | sample SS_ome_7_FD_132453 | JGI IMG/M metagenome (GOLD analysis project Ga0180434, IMG submission 132453) | Hypersaline lake sediment archaeal communities from the Salton Sea, California, USA - SS_1_D_2 metaG | ecosystem: Environmental > Aquatic > Non-marine Saline and Alkaline > Hypersaline > Sediment... | reverse complement strand
TTCTCCGTGGTCGGCGGTGATCACGACCAGCGTGTTGTCAAGCATCCCGCGGCGCCGAAAGATGTCGATCAGCTCGGCGACACGATCGTCGAGGTTGCGCAACCCGGCGTCGTACTGCCGCTTGAGCACCTCGCGATCGAACGGCAGCACGTGGTCGTAGCCTTCGACGTTAGCCTCAAAAGTGAGGAAGTCCGCGATTTCGCCGTAGGCTCTGCGGCGCAGCTCGTACGAGCGGTCAACACCCTCCTCCGATAGGAACAGCTGGCGGTAGCCCTTTGTCGCTAAGTACGGCAGGTGCGCCTCCATGTAATTGATGAAGACGCAGACCGGGGCGCCCGCGTGGGAGTCAAGCCAACCCGCCACCAGGTGGTTGGTCAGCGTGCTGCCGAACCCCGAGTCCAGCCACGGCACGGGCGGGGTGATCCCCCATCGCTCGCAGAAGAACTCGAGCGAGAAACGGATCGTCCGGAGGAACTCCCACGGAACGCTCACCGTTCGGAATCCCTGGCAGAGATTGGTCGTCGGCCCGAGCAACGGATTGTTCGAGAACAGCGCGGTCTCGTAGCCGTTCTCCGCCAACACCTCGGCCACCGTATGAAAGGAATCGTCCAGCCAGGTGGTCGGGCCGCCCATCCCGTGCTGCCGAACCGGCAATCCCGTGAACATCGAGGCGTGTGTCGGGATTGTCCACATCCCGTTCGCAACCGCCCGCTCGAACACGATGGCCTGCTCGGCCCATTGGTCAAGAAACGGCGTGGTCGGGGCACCATACCCGTACACGCCCAGCCGATCAGCCCGCACCGTATCCAGCACGACCCACAAGATGTCCGGTCGCTGCTGCGTCACGGTGCGCGGAGTTCCCCCGGCGACGCGGTACGTACCGGGGTTGAACAGGGGGGAGCGGACGAAGAATGACCCGATTACGAGCGCGACTACCGCCGCGGCGCCGGCGGCAACCTGAAACCAGTGTTGCAGGCGCTTCTGGCCTACACGACGCTGCACGCGGCACGTACGGGAGTAGGACACCGCCGCCAGCCCCAGCCCCACGCCGATCGCCGGGATCGCAAAGATCGGATCCAGCCGGCGGGCCATCTCCACCCTCGCCGGCAGCACGGCCAGAGCCGCCAGGAGAATGTAAAGGCCCAGGAAGAACGCCTCGGGAACCGCTCGCGTCCGCCGCCGGGCGAAGACCCAGTACACCACGCCGCACGCGACCATCGCGGGAAGCGAAAACATAAGGTATGTCGCCACCGCGCGCCCCCCGGCGGCCAGCATGAGATCCAACGGCCACCAGCCACCGTGAGACGGCGCGGGAGCCAGGGCCATCGTCAGCACGGACTCGCATACGCCCAGGACGACACTCCCGAGCACGGCACCGCACACGGCGGCGAGAACGACGGCCCCAAACGACGGGCCCCGTAAGGCCGAGGACGGTGGCGCAAGCTCTGCGCCTTCCTCAGGCGCACCCGGCGCGCGCTGGGTTGTCGCGCAAACCGGCGGCTCTTTCTGAAGCTGACGGATCACTCCTAGCTCCGGCTGCGTTACCTATCCCGTACTTCTGTATCGGCCAACGGACCGCTCGAGCCCTAGCATCCGGATAGTGAGCAGCAGCAGCCGGCCGGCGATCAAGAGGAACAGTGCCGGCTGATCCCCGCCGTCTGGTAGGGCGCTGACGAGCGCGCATGCGAGAGTGTGTCGCCGGGGCTCAATCCTTGGTCATGCCGTCGTAGACGATTCCGATCCAGGCATCCGCGGCGAAGGCCTTGGCCCATTTCTCGTCCAGGTCCTTCGTCGGCTTGCTCGCGATCACCTCGTCGCGCGTCTTGCCCTGATCCACCAGGGTCCGCACACGGTCGCGCACCGTGACCAGCATCTGCCGATACTCCCGCAGCTCCACCACGCTCCCCAGTGGCCCGTGCCCCGGAATGATCTTGGTCTTTTCGTTCGCCAGCGCCAGCGCGCGGTCCGCCGCCTTGATCATGCCGTCGATCGAGCCGCCGGCGTTGACGTCGATGAACGGGTACATGTTGTTGAACCAGACGTCGGCCACGTGCAGCACGTTCGCCTTGGGGAAGTACACGAAGCTGTCGCCATCCGTGTGGGCCGGGTTCACGTGGATCACACGCACCTCGTCGCCGTTCCAGTGAAACGTCAGCGCGTCGCTGAACGTGATCACCGGCAGCGCTTTGGCGGGTGACGGCGGCACCGTGCGGCCGAGTCCACCCAGCGTCTGTTCCGCACTCATCCGCTTGCGGACATTCTCGTGCGCGACGATCAGCGCCCCTGCCTGGGCCAGGTTCTCATTGCCCCCGACGTGGTCGAAGTGCCAGTGTGTATTGATGACGAAGCGAATCGGCGTATCGGACACCGCCTTGACGGCGGCGAGGACCTTCTCGGTCAGGGGTGCGTATTCGCTGTCGACCAGCAAGGCCCCGTCGTCGCCGACCGACAGGCCCAGGTTGCCCCCGGCACCCATCAGCATATAGACGTTGTCGGCCAGCGGGATGGTCTTGATCTTGATCTCTTGCTGTTGCGCGTGCAGATTCGCGGCCAGCCCGACAACAAGAAGCACAAAGACGATCACGCACTGCTTGTTTGGGTACATGGGACTACCTTTCATTTGCGTAGGGGCCATCGGTCGAAAGTCACTTTCGCACACCGATCGTAGAGCCTCCCAGCCGGTGTCGTCACCAGCGAGAAATGTCTGCCATACCTCGTTGTTAGCAGACCCCGTGCAAACCGCGGTCCTGTCAGGTTTCTCGCGGGGGCCTCTCCCGGCCCCCATGTTCAAGCGTCAGGCACGACACGCCGGTCCGGCGCTCAGCAGAAAAAGCCGCCGATGTAGCGCAGACCCAAGATCAGCACTGTGGCCGCCAGAATGAGCTTGATCGCCGAGGCGGAAACGTACTTCTGGCAGCGTGCGCCCACGTACGTCCCCACCAGCCCCCCTACGCCGAACAACACGCCCAGCAGCCAGTCCGGTGCGATCGCCAGGCCCGTCTCCGCGTAGTGCATCGCCGCCAGCCGATAGAAGATCACGCCGGCGAGCGACGTTACGAAGGTGCTCGTGAGCACGGCTCCGGCGATGGTGTGGACCGGCAAGCGGAACAGCGTCACCAACAATGGCCCGACGATCGCGCCGCCGCCGATCCCGTAAGTCCCGCCCACGATACCCACCAGGAACATGAGCGGGAAGAGTCGTAGTGTGCTCAACGTGAAGGTCTGCCCGGCAAAGCTGTACGTGATCTGCCGCCACGACCACTGGATGGTCCGCACCAGGAAATCCGCCGACTCGCTGCTGCCGCTGGCGACGCCGGACTGCGGCCGCGCGACCTTGACTGGTAGGTCGCGGGATTCAGCTCTGCCAACCTTGCTGCCATTATGGCGTGGGTGTGCCCGGGACACCAAGTCGCACACCAGTCGCCCGCCGACATAGAGCAGCACCCAGCCGACGAAGAACTTGAACGCCCGCGGGTCCGGCAAGTACTTGATTCGCACTATCGCTCCGAGACACGTGCCCGGCAGCGTGGCGACGATGATGCTGCACGTCAGCGGCCAGACCATCCGCCGCTCGCGAACATAGCGGAGAACTCCGCCGGGAATCGCGACGATGTTGTAGACCAGATTGGTCGGGCTGACGGCCGGGCCGGCAAACCCGAGCACACTGACCTGAAACGGCAGGAGCAGGAACGCCCCGGACACTCCGCCCATCGAGGTGAACGCGGACACGACCAGCGCCACCAAGGGCGGCACGATCGGCGACACCTCGACCCCGGAGACCGGAAACGTCATCGCCATCACCCTCGTCGACCACGCTTGCGGGCCAGGCCCTCAGGCTGAGGCCAGACGCAGACAGGCAGACTATCCCAACTCGGCCGCCGCCTACGATCAAGCCGCCGGGGCTACGCCGCCGAACACCCATTTCGCGAGCAGCCCGGCAATCGGGGGGAAGAAGAACGTGCTGGCCACGCGGATCAGCGCGACCCGCCAGCCCAGGATGCCGACCTCCATCGGGAGCCGTGCGACCGCCCACAGCGACCAGCTCGTCAGGAACGCAACCACCACGCCGATCGATGCCCCCGAGCGCAGCAGCCCAGCCACGATCGGCAGGCTGACGTACGGCCCGCCCGGACACACGCCGCCGGCCAACGTTGCCAGCAGAATCCCCTTGAAGCCGGACTCGGCGCCGATCCAGCGCGACAGCGCTTCGCGCGGCAACAGCACCTCGACCATCCCCGCGACAATGAACGCAAATATCAGCAGCGGCATGATCTGCACGACCACTTTCAGTGCGAACTTCAGCCCGGCGACGTGCTGCCCCTCCCCGCGGTAATACCCGATCCCGAGCAGAATCAGCGCCAGCCCGCCCATCAACAGCGTGGACACCAGCATGTTCGACCTCACCTTTCCAGGAGCCATGGCCCGTCAGGATAGGCGAGTTACCGCCTCGGCGGTACTGCCGCCGCGTGTGCTGGGTGCCCCATCGCTTCAGCGGTGGGGCACACGAATCGACGCGAACGAGCCTGCGTGGCATGGCCGTCTCACGAGCGACCATGTCGAGATCGAAATGCCAACATGCCCACCGTATCGGCGGGCATGCCACCCTACCGTAGAGGAGTAACTACCTTACGGGCACTGCGTGCCGTAGTTGGACAGCAACGCCGCCAGATCAGGCAAGCTGACACAGCCATCGTGATCGATGTCGGCTTCTTCGCTGTATCCGACGTCGCCGGCGCAGGTTCCGTAAGCCGCCAGCAATTGAGCAAGGTCTGCGAGATCGACGTCGCCGTCGCGGTCCATGTCACCCTGGCAGGGCCGTTGCCCCGCCTCGCCCAGCACCTCACCCGGGTCACCGATCGCTCCAAAGAAGGCGTCGATGTTGTCCGTGGGCAGCAGCGAGAGATACTCGGCCGGGATCCAGCAACGGTTGTCGGGCATATCGCACGGCGTGTTGGTCCCCGGGAACGGGTTCCCGTCGCCGACCAGGAAGATATCCGCCGCCGACCAGACAAAGCCGGTCCCCGGCTCGACCAGCGACGGCGAGCCGCGCGACAGCGAGATCGCCACGTGGAACGGTTCCCAGATCAGGACCTGCATCGCATCGATGTCATCACCGGGTGCCAGCCCCAGCTCCGCCGCCGTCCGAACCACGACGAACGCGCCGTCGTCCGGGGAGTATTGCAGAACGTCCGCGGGGTCGACGCCATGGGCGCCGGCCGACGCCGGGTTGAGCGAAAAGTAGTACTCGTCGCTGCACCCGCCGACGATCTCGAGCGCGTCAAGGTTGTCGAGGTCGGGGGCGCCGAACGTGCCGCCGTACTCCTCGAGATACGACTCGTCGTGCAGCTTCAGATTCAGGCGATAGCGGCCGCTCTCCTCCGCCAGCCACATCTGAGCGAAGACGTCGCCGCAGGCGGAGTCGCCGTCCGAGGTCGTCTCGGTCAACGCCGGGCTGCCCATACTAGGAACGGGGCCGGTCGAGTCGCACAGCCAATCGCCCCCAAACTTGCCGACGCTGGCCCGGTCGATCGACCAGGCGAAGATGTTCCCGTACCAGTTGGTGCCGTCGTTACCGATCTCCGGTGCGACGATGAACACCGGGTTGGCCGTACACACCGCATCCACCTCGTCGGCATGGACCAGCCCCAAGTCGCCCGGCAACCGGCAAATCAGGCTCGGCGGCGGCGAGCCGTCGTCGGGCTCCTCGTTTTCGAAAATGGTCGCCGCGCTGTACCCGTCCGCGGTTACCGTCGGCGATGCGCCGTCGACAGAGAAACACGGCGGAGCCCCCGCGGCGATCGCCGTCAAACCGCACAGCGCGAATGCGATGCCCAGGTGCCGGATTAGCCTGACGTCCCGGGCCGAAGGCGCTGCGCGTCTCCCGATCGCTCGAACCCCGTTCGTACCCGCGTCGTAGTTTTCGTACTCGTACATCAGCGGCCTCCCTTCTTCTGCGTTCGTCGTGCTCTGTGGGTTTACCAAGCCGTCGAGCCGTTTGCTCGATTGAGCTACGCTGCTCACCCGGGAAGTCGCACGACTTGCCAGCGCGGCTGCCAGGAAGTGGAAGGAAACATGATGCAGTACGTATCAGGAGCGCCGGGTGGCACCGGCCGCTAGCCCATCCGGGCGCCACTGGCGGCTTGCCCGCCAGTGCATTCATGCCGGGCACCACTGCTGTTGAGCGGTGCCAAGCGTCGTCGATCGCACCGGGATTTCGTGTCAGCTTTCCGGCCTGTGCCGGGTCTATCAGACGGACGCCCGTTTCACTCGCCGGCAGGGAGGTACAGAATGGAATCGCACGAGCTGAGTCACGCCAAGGTGCAGCGAGAACAACATAGGTCTCATCCTAAGGATCATCGCCGGGCCTTTTGGCAGCGTTGGCTGCTGATCAACTCGCTGATTAGCGGGGTTATGGCCCTCTGTTGGTTGTTGTTGCGCAGCGGCACCAAACCGAGCCGGTTCACGTATCCGTGTCAGCAGGTGGCATTTTCAACCGCGTGGCTGGCGCTGGGCGGCCCGTTGGTCGGCACGCTGGTTACCGCGAGGCGACGGCTGATTGCGGCACTACGGTCGCGAGCCGGGATTGCCTCGGCCGCGTTGGGGCTCTTCGTGATCTCGGGGATGTGGGGCTACCTCTCCCGAGCCGACGTTTATCAGGGACCGCGCCTTGATCCGCCGCGCGATTATCGTGCCCAGGTTTATCACGTCACTGATTGCCCGCAGGATTCGGCCGGCGAGCGGTTTGTCGGACTGGACCATCTGATCACGCTGATGGGTTCGCAGGGGCTCAAGTTCTACCGCTCTGAGAGCGAATCACTGGTGGCCGGTCCCGACGGCATCATCGCCGCTGACGATACCGTGGTCATCAAGATCAACTACATGTTTGGGGATCGAGGCGGCACCAACACCGACCTGCTGCGCGGGCTGATCCGGCGGATCGTCGACCACCCCGACACCTTCGCTGGCGAGGTCGTTGTCTGCGAGAATTCGCAAACCGTATATATGTACGGTTTCAACCGCCAGAACAACAACGCTCAAGACATCGGTCTTTCTCCCCGCGACGTTATCGACGGATTTCAAGCGCAGGGATATCCCGTCTCTCGCAGAAGCTGGCGCGTCTTTCGAACCACGCAGGTGGACGAGTATTCCGACGGGGACCTGGCCGACGGCTATGTCGTATATCCGTACGACTCGCAGCTCGATGGCCGCATTTCCTATCCGAAGTTCCAGACCGACAACGGCACATACGTCAGCCTCAAGTATGGGCTATGGGATCCCGACAGCGGTACGTATGACCGCGAGCACCTCAAGCTCATCAACGTGCCGGTGCTGAAATCGCACCACACCGACTATGGCGTGACCGCGTGCGTCAAGAACAACATGGGCGTCGTGACGAGCGGACTCGACACCAACTCGCACTACGCCATTCAATGGGGGATCCTTGGCGCGCTGCTCGGCGAGATTCAGCTTGCGGACTTGAACATCCTGGACTGCATCTGGATCAACGCCAATCCGTACGAGGGGCCGCCGTCGCCCTACGAAATCGCCACGCGCCGCGACGAGCTGGTCGCCAGCGTTGACCCGGTGGCCGCGGACATCTGGGCGGCCACGAATATCCTGATCCCGGGGTTTCTTGACAACGGTTTCACGCCGCCGTGGCCGGAGCCCAGTGCCGACCCTGCCGATCCGAACAGCGCTTTTCGCGAATACCTCGATAACTCCATGTATTGGATTCTGGCCGCCGGCTACGACGTCACCAACAATCTCGACCAGATCGACGCAATCACCTGGAACGGCGTGGGCGATCTCGACAACGATGGCGACGTGAACATCGCCGATCTGGCCCAGCTACTGGGCGCCTATGGCTCAACCGGCGGCGCCACGTACTACGACGGCGACCTTGACGGCGACGACGACGTGGACATCTACGACCTGGCCACACTGCTAAGCGTCTACGGGACGGCGTGTCCGTAGCCGCGCAGCCCCACGGCCAGCGCTAAGCAAGCGTCAGGAAGATGGCTCTTCCGCAGAATCTGCCGGCCGAAGCCCGGGGTTTCCTTCCCCTCACGTGTGCGAGCGCGAATCGCCAATCCGAAATGAGCGCCAGAATCCGGGGCTCCCCGAGGTAACCGCAACTTGGAAGGACGACCGGCTGCCACTACCGGCTCGCCCACCAGTGCGTTCGACCGCAGGGTGCCACTGGTGGCTTGCCCACCAGTGCTTTCGCCCCCTGCGTGCCATCGGTGGCTTGCACAGCAGTGCGTTCAGCGCACACGCGTACACTCTGTCAAACTCCCGCCCGAGCGGCCATGTCGAGACCGAAACGCCAACAGGCCCGCCGCCGGAGGCGGGCATGCCACACTGCCGGCAGGTTCCATTGCACCGCGCCGGTGCAAACTGTTCGCATCTCCTATATGACCGTGCGCGATCATGCAGCAGAGGCGGGCCGTCCCCGGCCCGGAAACCGGCGTGGGGACACGCTGGCTCTGCTGTGTAGGTCATCGCGCGCCGCGCTTTCACGCACGGTGATCTACCGTTCCGGGCGGTCAATCGCGCCCCCACCCCGTTGGGGTGGGCCACCCGTCGGATGCCCCATCGCTTTCCCCCCTCGGCGGATGCGGAACACGAATCGACGCCGACCCGGTCGGTCGCACGCCCGCCGGGTTCGCAGCTAGCACAATCAACCGCTTCGCCGTGACTGCGAGTCGTCGCCACCTCAATCGCGTCCCCACCCCGTTGGGGTGGGCCACCCGGCAACATGCCCGCCTTGCGGGCGGGCATGCCACCCTGCCTCTCACAGGACAAGCTTCAGCAGGTGATAGATCAAAACCACCAAGCCCACCGTGCCCAAGCCAAAGATGATTGCTATGAGTATCAGAGTTTCCCGGTCGCCGGGCTTGTAGACTTTCCCTGAACGAAAGCGCTCGTAATACGCGCATCCCAAGAGTTTGCCAGTGCTGTCGCCGGCAGGCGTGGCGACGACTTCAATGGAAATCCGCTCGCGGATAAGTCCGAACCTTGCGAGGGTAATGCCAATCGATGCCCATTCGCCCTGGCAAGCCGTTGATCGCGCGAGCAAGTCCGGGTTCTCTCGGTGATGCTCGTAGACTCTCTCAAGCTGGTCATACGACATCTCGAGCAACTCCCGGGCGAGCTCCTCGGCGCATCGGTTGAGATCCGACTGACTCAGCATGGCAGATATCGACGCGGCACGTCATTCCGCGTGAGGGGTTACAGCTTGGATTCGACGATCTCCAGGATCTTGCGCTCAAGCGCGATGGTCTGGGTCTGGATCTGTTCGGCGCGGGTGAGGATGTCGGTCATCCAGGCCTTGTCCTCGACGTCGGACGAGTTGATCTTGACGTTGAGGAAGGCACCCATGACGGCTGAGCGGGCGGCGAGGGCGGCGACGCCGGCGTCGGAGACGCTGGCCGGGTTGCCGGTTTCGGCCATCGCCTGGGCGACCTGCATCGATTCGAGCGAGACCTCCATCACGCGGAACGGGACCTCGATCGCCTCCTTGGTCGCGGCCTGGATCGCGGCGTTCTGGGCGGCCTTTTCCTCGTCGGTCGTCGCCGGCAGGCCGAACGCCGCCATGATCTTGTTGAACGCGTCGGTGTCGTCGTCGATCAGCTTGAGCAGCTCGTCGTGGCAGGCCTTGCCGCGCTCGGCCCAGTTGCTGAACTCCTCCCAGCGTTCGTCCCAGCCGCGCTTGTGGCTCGAGAGGTTGGCGACCATCGTGCCGAGTGCCGCCCCCATCGCGCCCATCGCCGACGAGATCGAACCGCCGCCGGGAGCTTTGCTCTCGCTGGCGGTCTCATGCACGAAGCCCTCGACGGTCATTTGCACAAGGCGTGACCGGGCGGACTGAAGTCCGCGGCTCTTCGCGGCGATTGCATACTCGATGATCTTCTCTTCCGGCTTGAACGGATACAGCTCGTCCAGTCCCATGCTCTTGACCGCGATCTTGATGATCTCGGCGTCCGCGACGCCCAGCGAACGCTGCTGCTCGCGCAAGTACTTCTTGCCGGCGTCGAGCATCGCCTTGAGGGGGATCAGCCCGACCAGCTCCGAGCCGGTGACCCGCACGCCGCGCTCCTCGGCGCGCCGTTTGCACTCGTCGAACGCGACGTGCACCGGCGTGACGCTGATATTGGTCAGGTTCATCGAGATCTGCGCGACGCCGTACTCCTCGATGAACCAGCCGATGCCCTTAACACACTTGAGCGAGCCGGGGATCCAGACGTCGTTGCCATTCTCGTCCTTGACGATGGGCCCCGTGAGCGGGTTGTCCTCGCGCGCCTTGCGACCCTTCTCGCGGACGTCGAACGCGATCGCGTTCGCCCGGCGGGTCGAGGTCGTGTTCAGATTGACGTTGTACGCGACGAGGAAGTCGCGCGCGCCGACCGCGGTTACGCCGTACTTGGCGTCGAACTTCCCTGGGCCGAAGTCGGTCTTCCACTCGGGCTGCTTGAGCTTGTCGGGCAGACCCTCGTATTCGCCCGCGCGACACGTGGCCAGGTTGCGGCGTTTCTCCTGCTTGGCGGCGTATTCGTAGAAGTAGCCGGAGATGCCGACCTCGTCGCCGAGCCGCTGGCCGAGCTTGTGGGCCCATTCGACCGTCTGCTCCATCGTGATGTTCGCGACCGGGACCAGCGGGCAGACGTCCATGGCACCAAAGCGCGGGTGCTCGCCGCGGTGCTTGCTCATGTCGATCAGCTCTCTGGCCTTGCGAGCGGCGCGCACTGCGGCTTCGAGCACCGCCTCGGGCGCACCGACGAACGTAACGACCGTGCGGTTGGTCGCCGCGCCGGGGTCGACGTCGAGCAGCGTGGCGCCCTCGACGGACTCGATCTGGTCGGTGATCTGCTTGATGAGGGACAGGTCACGGCCTTCGCTGAAGTTCGGTACGCATTCGATCAACTGGTCGCTCATGTCGCTCGGTTCCTCACGATGCGGTCAAACGGTCTGGTCCGGTTTCAAAAACTCTGTAGCGTCCGACCTCCGAGTCGGACGTCGAATGGCGGTTGTTCTCGGCGGCCGACCGGGGCGTCGGCCGCTACACCATTAGTGAAAACGCTCCACAAGCGAGCTACGCGGCCGACACGGCCGTGCCGCGCGGCGTAGCGGCCCGCGCCCTCGCGCGGCCGAAACACGGCCGACACGGCCGTGCCACACGGGCTGCGCTGATTAAGATGTGTACTTATAGCCGGTTCGGGGAATTTCGTCACTTTCCACGACGAGTGGGTGCCACTGGCGGCTTGTCCGCCAGTGCGATCCGAGAGTATGGGCCCTCGCTGGCGCTTCGGGTTCTGACGACGTGACTCACTCCCCGCGGCGTCGTCGAGCTTCGGCGCGGCGTTGCTCGTAGACTTCCTCACACGCGGGCGGGCGAAGGTACAGCGGTACGATCTGCTCGGGACGACAGAAGCGGCCCTCGGCCGACATCCGCCGGGCGATCGCCAGCACCTGCTCGACGGACGGCGGCCAGTACGCCTCGTCCAGCACCTTGCCTTTCGACGCCGCACAGGCCTCACCGTGAACCCGGACGCCTTCGCCGAGGATGCAGAAGGGCGGCTCGATCGTGTCGAGCAGCGCGTTCGGCTCATGCAGGCTCGCCTCGGTCACGCATCGCAGCGTGTCGTCGTCAACTCGCTCGAAGACGGCGGCATAGACCTGCCCGCGCCTGGCGTCCAGCAGCGCGACGATTCGCGTCGGCCGATCCGGATGGGCCAGTGCGTTGCGTGCAATCACCTCCAGCGTGGGGACCGCCACGACGCGGCATCCGACCGCGGACTGCATCATTCGTCCCACCGTCGCCGCCACGCGCAGCCCGGTGAAGCTGCCCGGCCCGCACGAATAGGCGAAGATGTCGACGTCGGCCAGTCGGCGCCCGTGTTCGTCAAGCAGCTCGCGGATGGCCGGAAGCAGCTCGGAGGTGTGTCGCCGATCGGCGGCGAGCCGGCGCACACCGAGCGTCCGGCCGCCGAGCGCGAGCCCGACGCCGCCGTGCGGTCCTGAGGTTTCGATTGCCAGGAAGAGCTCGTCCGCCATGTCGCAATGCATTGTAAGCGACCGGGACGCGGCTGACACAGGCGGGCCACCCCCGAAGCGGTGCGATGGCCGAATGACACTCCTTGGTGGCACGGCCGTGTCGGCCGTGAGATCACGAGAGATGCAGCGGGCGTCAGGCTTAGAGCCGCTATCAAAACGCCTCCCCCTCTCAGGGGGAGGGCGGGGAGGGGATCGGGCGCCCGGTGTTCTGACCCTCCCCTTGGCCCCTCCCTACGAGGGAGGGGGGTATTCTTGCGCTCTTAGTCGTCGTAGCGGGCGTTGAAGTAGCCCACGTGCTCCCGCGCGATGATCTGGGGCATGGCGCCTTCGTTCGTGGTCCGCACGGGCGTTTCCGGAACTCCATCTCCCGACGGAGGCCACAGGTCGAGCAGCACGGGCCGCATCGGCCAATTCGGGTCGAGATTGCCGAGGTTGTCGAACGCCGCGTAGGTCATCCGCGGCAGCAGGTTGCTGCGGTCGACGGTGACCTGCGAGCGCAGGCTGGCCTGCGGGTCCTTCCGATCCATCACGCTGGTGTAGGCCGTGAACGTGTTGCTGCGCGTCGTCAGATACTGTGAATCGAGCAACGCCAACATGCTCACGGCTTTCACGAAATCGCCGCGCCAGAGCGGCGTGTCCGCGAACGTCGTCACGGCACCGTTCCAGTCGAGCCCCTGTATGGACAGGTCTCCGTGCGTTGCTGAATCGAAGCCCTTTACGTTCGCCAGTTCGCCGATGCTGACAAAGCCGAAATGATCCGGCCGGTCCCGGTCCTGGCCAGCCCCGGCGCTCAGCCGCGCGCCGCGAATTCTCCCGTACAGGTCTGTCGTCGCGCCGGAGATGACACCCGGGCGGTACCGATACGCGAGGTACATGGGGTCTGTTTGGAGCACGCCGCCGGCGCCCGCCATATATCCGGGGCCGTCGCGCAACTGGCTGTCCGCGTATACCCAGAAATTCGTAGTGGCCTGCACCTGCAAGTACTGGACACCGTCGCGATAGGCCGCCGCCGACTGAGCCAGCCAGGGCCCGAGACGGTACAGGCCCGTGCCAACGTCTTGCCACGGGACGTTGTCCCCATCATCTAAAGCGCCAGCATAGAGGACATCTGTGGCCAGCAGGCGCCGGGTCGCCGGTATGTTCGCCGGGTCGTACGGATCGTATCCCTCGCCTGTCAGGACGCCGGCCAACGGATCCCAGAACGCCGGCGACGGGGACGCGGGCGACGGCGCAACGGACCCCTCCCATCTAATGGGCAGCTGTCCGAGCGACGCGTCGATCGGATTGTTCACGTCGTACGGCCCCAACAAGGGCAGGTTCGCCAGCACGTACCACGGCGCCGTGTTGATGTTGATCCGACCGGGGACACGCAGGGGGTCGACATCGGGCTTGCCGTCCCCGTTCACATCGCGCGTCGGGTCGATGGTCGTGAAGTAATCGAAAACCAGCAGCCCCCAGGGCATGCCCACTCTGCTTCCCGCGGAATCCTGGCTGACCCCCGCCAAGTAGGTTCCACTCGTTACAGGTTGCGTGTTGTCAAAAATCGGCATGTGGCCGAAGTCCGCCGGATACTCCGTCGGATGCAGCGCGCGAGCAAAGCCTATGGGGTTGGTCGCCGTCCAGGTGTAGTGGCGTTTGTCCTCCCACTGACGTTTGAGCGTCCGGGACATCACATGGTATCTGTCTGCGTCTACCCCGCCACCGAGGACCTTCGCATGCGAGTAGCGCGGGATGAACAGCATGAAGCCGACCGTCGGGAACGAGCGCGGTCGCAGATCGTTCGGATTACCGAACATCGGGAGATCGTTGAACGGTGCGGCGTTCATGGTGATCAGCGGTATGGTCGGCGCGAAGTTGACGTGCCTGCCCCCCCAAGTATTCGGATCGTCCGGATCCACGACCCTGGCCGGGAACCCCGGGAGCACCATCCTCTGCCGCCGCTGTACGTCAAGCGAAGCGCGCGGCGCCCCCGAGATCTCGGAGCCGTTACTCACCGCGGTCTTGCCCATGACCATGTTCCAGCGTGCGAACTCGGTGTCGAGCCCGGCCGGATCGGTCCCCACATCCCAGTTGCCATAGCCGTAGTATTTGGCGGGGGATGTGTCGCGCGTCCGGGCCTTCCATTCACCGTTGTCGGGGCGCGCCACCCGGATCCGGTCAATCACTTCGGCGCGCAGACCGTCATTGGAGTAGCGCAGCAGGCTGATGTTCAGGTTATCACTGGTCGAGTCGAGCGTGACCTCAAGTGGGCTTCCATCGACGCGGTCATCGAAATGATCCGTTGCGTCGCTGGTGTCCTTGATAACGATCGCGAGGAACTCTCGTCCGTTCAGGAACCGCTTCTGTGGGGGAAGCAAGCCCGCCAGCGTTTGCACCGTGGAACCAGTGTCCTCGTCAATCCGGATCCCGAACTGCGAGAGATTCAGCGCGAAGTAGTCCTGATTCGTGGTGCCGTCGTAGTAGGGGTCCTGCGGATTATACAACTCCACGGCGATCGCGAGCTTCACCTCCTCTTCACCGCCCCCGCCGCCGCCACCACCGCC
>Ga0180434_10005683_pt1 | contig 14600 bp, 10 predicted proteins | sample SS_ome_7_FD_132453 | JGI IMG/M metagenome (GOLD analysis project Ga0180434, IMG submission 132453) | Hypersaline lake sediment archaeal communities from the Salton Sea, California, USA - SS_1_D_2 metaG | ecosystem: Environmental > Aquatic > Non-marine Saline and Alkaline > Hypersaline >... | reverse complement strand
CGGTCACGGCGATCACCTTTTTAGGCTCCACAGGCATCGGCATGCGGTAGATCAGCCCCAGGGCGATGTTGGTCAGGCCGAGCGCGATGAACAGCCCGGCCGGGTCCATGCCGTTGACGGCGATGTAGCCGATGGCCAGCGGGAAGAGCGTGCCAAAGTCGCCCATCGAGCCGGCCAGCTCGCGCAAGTTGAACTCGAAATCGGGGTGGCCCTTTTGTTCAGCCATCCCTCTCGGCCCATTGGCGGCGGTAGAGCCGCTGGTAGGTGGGGTTGTTCTCGATCAGGTCCTCGTGATGGCCCTGGCCCACGATGCGCCCCGCGTCGACCACCACGATCCGGTCGGCCTTGCGCAGCGTGGAAAAGCGGTGGGCGATGATCAGCGTCGTCCGGTCGCGGCGGATCTCGTCCATGGCCTGCTGGATCAGCGTCTCGGTGTAGGCATCCACGTTGGCCGTCGCCTCGTCCAGCACCAGGATGCGGGGATCGGCCAGCAAGGCGCGGGCAAAGGCCACCAGTTGCCGTTGCCCGCCCGATAGCATCGCGCCCAGCTCACCCACCTGGCTGTCGTAGCCGTGGGGCAATCGGGCGATAAAGTCGTGCGCCTGGGCGCGGCGGGCGGCCGCCTCGACTGCCGCGTCGTCGGCCTCCGGATCGCCGTAGCGGATGTTCTCGCGGATCGTGTCGGCGAACAGGAACACGTCCTGCGGCACGAGCGTCACCAGCCGGCGCAGGTCCGCCGACCCGATCTGGCGCACGTCTATCCCGTCGATGCGCACGGCCCCTTCTCCCACGTCGTACAGCCGGGCCAGCAGCCGGGCCATGGTGCTCTTGCCCGCGCCCGTCGCGCCGACCAGGGCGATCGTCTCGCCGGCGCCCACCTCGAGGCTCAGGTCGCACAGCACCGGTTCGTCGCCGTAGCCAAAGGTCACGCCCTCGAACGTGACGCTCCCCTCGAACCCGCCCGCCCGCCGCTCGGGCTGCGCCGGCTCGGCCAGCGCCGGCCGGCGACCCAGGTAGTCGGCGATGCGGTCCAGCGAGGCGGCGGCGGCCTGGAAGGTGTTATAGACCAGGCTCAGCTCGCGCAGCGGCCCAAAGAAGCGGTAGACGTAGCCCAGAAAGGCCAGCAACACGCCGACGGTGATCGACCCGCCGGCGACCAGCGCGCCGCCATACCCTAGCACCAGCGCGACGCCCAGCATGTTGGTCACCGTCATGGTGGGGAACACGGCAGCAAAGAGCAGGCCTGTGCGCAGGTTGGCCCTCATGTTGCGCAGGCTCAGGCTCTCGAACTGCTCCACGGTGAACGACTCGCGCGAGAGCGACTGGACGACGCGCATCCCCGCCACGCCCTGCTCCACGCCCACGTTCACCTCGGCCAGCGCCTGCTGCGCCTGCCGGTAGGCGCGCCGCATCTGTTTGCCCAGATAGCCCATGCTCACCAGCACCACCGGGACCGAGATCAGCGTGACCAGCGTCAGGCGCAGGTCGAGCAACGCCATGATGGCGACGATGCCGGCCAGCGAGAGCAAGTCGTTGACCAGGTTGAGCGCGCCGCCGGAGGCGGTCTCGGCCAGGGCATTCACGTCGTTGGTCAGGCGGGACGCGATCTGCCCGACCCGCTCCCGCTCGTGAAAGGCGACCGGCTGCCGCAGCACGTGGGCGTAGAGGTCGCGCCGGATGGCGTGGACGACGTGCTGCCCCACCCAGGTCGAAAGGACGCCCTGCCCATAGCTCGCCAGCCAATAGACGCCGTTCAGCGCCAGGTAGAGCAGCGCGACCAGGGTCAGGCCGCGCGCGTCGCGCCGGGCGATGTGGGTGTCGACGGCCACCTTGGTCAGGTAGGGCATGGCCAGCGTGGTCGCCGTCACGGTCAGCGTGGCCGCCAGCGCCAGCGCCAGCCGACCCCTGTACACTCGCACGTACTTCCACAGCATCCCCAGCGCCTGCCGGTCCAGGTCCGAGAGGCGAAAGGGTTCCTCCTGTCCCTGCATACGGGTCATGAATCCACCGCGAATGGTCATCGCGCACCTCCTTGCGCCGGCTCCCCCGCCGTCAGCGTCTCGGCCTGGAACTGGAGCGTATAGACCTGCCGGTAAAAGCCGCCCGCCGCCAGGAGCGCCTCGTGGGCCGACCGCTCTGGCGTGGAGCGCGCCCGCTCGACGATGCGCCCGTCGCGCAGCACCAGGATCTGGTCCGCCTGCTGCACCGTCCACAGCCGGTGGGCGATGACAAAGGTTGTCCGCCCAGCGCGCACCTCGCCCAGCGCCTGCTGCATGCGCCGCTCGGTCTCGGCGTCCACACTGGAGGTCGGCTCGTCCAGGATCAGGATGCGCGGGTCGGTGAGCAGCACGCGTGCCAGCGCGATGCGCTGCTTTTGCCCGCCCGAGAGCCGCACGCCCCGCTCGCCGACCGGCGTGCCATAGCCCAGGGGCAGGGATTGGATAAAGTCGTGCATCTGCACCACGCCCGCCGCCCATTCGATCTCGCGTTGTGTGGCGTGGGATGCGCCGTAGGCGATGTTATCGCCGATGGAGGCGTCGAAGAGAAAGACGGTCTGCAGGGCGATGCCGATGGCGTCGCGCAGGCTCTTGACGCTGACCTGGGCAATGTCGTGGCCGTCGATGGTGATGCGCCCCTGCTGCGGCTCGTAGAAGCGGGGCAGGAGATGCACCAGCGTCGTCTTGCCCGCGCCGGAAGGCCCCACCAGCGCCACCGTCTCGCCCGGCGCGGCCTCCAGGTCGACGTCGCGCAGGGCGTGCGCGTCATCGGGGCCGCTGTCGTAGGCAAAGCTGACCCCCTCGAAGCGCACGCGCCCCTCGACCGGGGGCAGGGGATAGGCGTCCGGCGCGTCCTGCACCTCCGGCCGCGTATCGAGCACCTCGAACACCCGCTCCGCGGCCGCCAGCGCCTGCGCCACGACGTTGAGCATCATCCCCGTCTGGCGGATGGGGCGCAGCAGCATCTGGATATAGGTGGCGAAACCGATCAGCATGCCCAGCGAGACCACGCCGGCGATCACGTTTCGCCCCCCGACCCACAGCACCAACGCCGTCCCCACGCCCATCACGACGCTGGCGTAGGGCATCCACAGCGATGAGATGCGCGCGGTCTCGAGGTTGGCCTGCAAGACCCGCTCGCTCTGCCGGCCGGCCCGTTCCCGCTCGAACGCTTCGCGGCCAAAGAGCTTGACCACCAGGATGCCGGCCAGGCTCTCCTGCAACGTGCTCGTCAGCCCCGCGAGCTGGCGCTGGACGCGCCGCCAGGCCGGGCGCACCTGCCGCGCATAGGCCCACATACCCAGCGCGATCAGGGGCAGCAGCCCCAGGTAGGCCAGGCCCAGCCGCCAATCCCAGGCGAGCAGCACGCCCAGGATGCCGATCAGGGTCAGCAGGTTGGTCAACACGATGACGGCCGCCCGCCCGAAGAAATTGTTCAGCACGTCCACGTCGGCCGTGACGCGCGACATGAGGTCGCCCGTGCGCGCCCGGTCGTAGAAAGAGAACGAGAGCCGGCTCAGGCGCCGAAAGACGGCGTTGCGCAGATCGAAGGCGATGCGCTGGCCGGTGTAGGCGGTCAGGTAGAGGCGCAGGAAATCGATGCTCCCCTGCACCAACGAAAGGGCCAGCAGCCCGCCGGCGGCCCACCAGATCTTTTCCGTCTGTCCCTCCAGGATGAAGCGATCGACCGCCAGGCGGATGATCCACGGCGGGGCCAGCTCGACGGACGTGGTCGCCAGGGCCGCCAGGACGACGCCGGTCAGGATCAGCGCGTGGGGCCGCATGTAGCCGAGCAAGCGGCGCAGGATGGGCCAAACCGGGCCGGAAGGACCTGGCTTGCCGCCTGGGCGACCGCCGGCGGCGCCTCTCCCCGGCGCTCCACGTCCTTCTTTGCCTGGAGGGCCGGCCCGCCCGCGCCCTCCACCGGCCTGCGCCGGAGGTTTCGATGTTTTATTCATTCACATACTCCCCAACGATAAACCCAAGAGACGGACCTGTCCGTCTCTCGCTAGCGAGCAAGCGGGAGGCCGCCGAGGGATCGAATCCCTCGGCGGCCAATTTCCCGTCGCGCGCTATGCTTTTGCGTGGGAACACTGCCTGTTCCCGCTCTCGCACGGGTGCCCCTCGGCATTCTCGCCGTGGCACTCACGGATCTGTTCCGGCGTGCACTCCTTCGGGTCTCGCTGCTCCCCTGGGTGCGTACAACCACACTTTTCACACATCGCTATCACCTCCTTTTTCAATTGGTCTCTACGAATAATGTCGTTCCCAATAACTCGCGCGTCAGGTCCTGGTAGACAGCCAGCCGGTCTTGATCCAAAAAGTAGTGGATGCGGTAGCCACGCCGCTGCCCGCGCACCAACCCCAGGTCCTTGAGCACGCGCAGGTGTTGAGACACGTTCGAGGCCGTCGTCTCCAGCTCGCCGGCCAGGCGGCCCACGCACAGCGCGTTTCCCTGCTCCTGCCGGGCCAGCAGGACCACCAGGTGCAGCCGGGTTTCGTCTCCCAGGGCCTTGAAGAAGCGGGCCAGATCGTGGGTCTCGTCCATCGCGTCCTCCTAAGTAATTAAGCGGATACTAAAACAAAGTATAACACAACATTCCCGTTTCGTCAAACTGAACGCCGGGCCTCGACGGAATAGAGGTCACGCGCCGCCTGAGAGAATGGAGCCGGATTCCCATCCTTTATCCTCCGCTCTTTGAGGGAGGGAATCTCGCGGTCGACCTGGCGCGGCAGGTGGCGACCCCGGTCGGCGAGGAGGCGGCCCTCAGGCCGACGGGGTACGAAGAGGAATACGTCGTTTGACAATCCTCATTCTTGTGCTAAAATTCCCTCAATCAATTGTGGTTTGTGGCGATGAGGCTCGCCAGTGGGCTTGGCCCGCCAATCGTCCGTGATGACTGATGGCCTCTACCTTTTGCAGGTAGAGGTTTTTTTGTTGCAGGATAGGGGGCCTATGGAAACGACCAAGAAAAACGCACTGTATTCTGATCTGCTTGAAGCATGCGCCAAGCCGGGTTGCCCCTTGTGCCGGGTGTCGCTCGCGTTCGTGCGCAGTTACCTGGACAACACGATGTACGAGCGCGTCAACGACTTTGGCGTGCGGGCTGCCCTGTGCGACGCGCGCGGCTATTGCAACACCCACGCCTGGATGCTGACCGAAGGGCGCGTCGTCGTGCTGGGCGCCGCCATCATCCAGCGCGACGTGCTCAAAGCCACCGACGTCGCGCCGTTGGGACGAGGCGCCCGCCAGCATGCCCAGGACATCCTGCGGCGGCTGCGCCCAACCGCCGAATGCCCGGCCTGCGCCCACCGCCGGACGATGGAAGATATCGCCATCCAGACGCTGCTCAAGTATCTGGACGACGCGCGCCTGGCGGCGGCGCTGACCGCGACTTACGGCCTATGCCTGCCGCATTTCTCGCGGGCGCTGGAACTGGTCGAGGACCTTGAGCAATTCCAGCGACTGCTGCGCTTCCGGCATGAGGCGTTACGTGGGCTGGGCAACGAGTTATCGGAACTGATCCGCAAGAACGACTATCGCTTCAGAGATGAGGGGTTCGGCGAGGAGGGCGACAGTTGGCTGCGGGCAACCGGCATCGTATCGGCGGAGCGCGGAGCGAGATGAGCAGAGACGCCTTGTTGATCTCGCTGGGCGCCGCCCTCGGCGCCAACGCCCGCTATTGGCTGGGGGCCTGGCTGGCCAGGCGCTGGGGAAGTGCTTTCCCATACGGTACGTTGGTCATCAACCTGAGCGGCAGCTTGCTTCTGGGATTCTTTATCACATTGTCCACCGAACGATTCCTGGTGGATCCACGTTGGCGCACGGCCTTTGCCATTGGGTTCCTTGGCGCGTATACCACGTTTTCCACCTACACCTACGAAAGCGTCGCACTGATGCTGAACGGGCGCTGGGCGCTGGGACTGTTGAATCTACTGGGGAGCGCGCTTCTGGGCGCGGTGACCGTCGGGCTTGGCATCCTGTTGGGAAGGCTGGTATAATCAAGCCAGGGGAGGTAGAATGACCGATATGAGCCTGGGAAAACATGCCCAACGCCTCTGCATCTATATTGGCGAAAGCGACCGCTGGCGCGGCAAACCGCTCTACGCTGCACTGCTAGAGACCCTCAGGGCGCACGATCTGGCCGGGGCTACCGTGGTGCGTGGCGTGGCGGGTTTCGGCGCCCGGTCGCGGGTGATTCACACCGCCACCATCCTGCGGCTCTCCGAGGATCTGCCCCTGCGGATCGAGGTGGTCGACGCGCCGGACAAGATCGCGCGCGCGCTGGAATTGATCGCCCCGATGGTCCCCGAGGGATTGATGACTCTGGAGGAAGTGCAGGTGGTGCGCTACACGCACCGCTACCTCAACCCGCTGCCCGGCGACCGGTTGGTGTCTGAGGTGATGACCTGCGACGTGGTGACGCTGACGCCCAACATGACCGTGGCGCAAGCCTGGGAGCAGATGCTAAAATACGCCGTCAAGACGCTGCCGGTGGTCGATGAGGTGGAAAAAGTTGTGGGGTTGCTCACCGACGACGATCTGCTTGACCGCGCCGGAGTGCGGCAGCGGCTCTCCGTAGCCCGTCGCCTGGATGCTGCCACACTCGACGAAGAACTGGAGGCGCTGCGCGTCTCTTCGCTGCGTGTCGCCAAAGTGATGAGCCGGCCTGTCATCACCGCCCGCAGCGACGAGCCGTTGGGGGCTGCCGCGGCGCGGATGACGCGGCGCGGCGTCAAGCGACTGCCGGTCGTGAATGCGGCGGGAAAACTGATCGGCGTGCTTTCGCGGGTGGACGTGCTGCGACAGATAACCGACGCCAGGCCTGGCGAGCGCAGCCCTGCCATCCCATCCGGCGCGGCGCAGACTCTGGGGGATGTCATGTCACCCGTGGTTCCCACTGTGCGCCACGACGATGACCTGGCCGCGCTGGTGGCTACTTTTGTCGAGACCGGCTCGCATCGTCTCATCGTGGTGGACGACGAGGGGCGAGCCATCGGCCTGGTCAGCGACGCAGACGTAATTGGCCGGGTACAGCCTTCTCAGCGCCGGGGCCTGTTGGCGGCGCTGCGCGGCGGCGGCTCGGTCCCGGCGGCGGAGGTCACGGCGCGCACGGTGATGTCACCCGGCGCGCTCACCGGTTCGCCGGATATGCTCATCGTCGAGGCGATCCGGCAGATGCTGCCAGAAGGGCGCAAGTGGCTGGTGGTAGTGGACGCAGCCAATCATCCGCTGGGATTGGTGGATCGCGCCATCCTGCTGGCTTCTGTTGCGCCGAGGTGCGCCGGATGGGAGGAAACCGGCAGCGTTGAGTAGAATAGGGATGGCGAATAAGGCAAAATTACGCCCCGGGTCGTCTCGTTCTGGCGCCGGATTGACAACCGGGGAATTCGGCGTACAATACGCAGGGCTTGCGATTTGGCCTGTTTTTCGAGATGATGGCCTCGCCAAGCCAGGACCCAAGATATGATGTCTGAATTGTCCAGAGAAACCAGCGAAACTGAGCAAGACGCCGCAGACCCATTCAAACGTTGCACGTCCCAAAAGGAGTTCAGCGGGACGGACTGATGGCCCTTTCTCCTGAGTTGTAGTGAGCCGCCGGGGGCCGCAGTTCGTTCTGCGGCCCTTTTTTCGTGCCTGACCGGCGGCGTCTTGGAACCAATTAGGAGGAAGCTATGCTATACCTGAGCCAGGTTCAAGGTCGCAAGGTCTGGGATGCCTGGAGCCGCCCCGTAGGGCGGTGCGCCGACATCTTGGTGGGAAGTCTCGAGCAGCCGTTTCCCACCGTCGTGGCGCTGGCGCTGAAGGACCACGACGCGCCGGCGCGTTTCATCCCCGCCGAGCAGATCAGCGAGCTGTTCCCCAGCATCGTGCTACAAGTCCCCAAGGAGGACATCCAATCCTACACACCGGGCGAAGACGACCTGCTCCTGGACGAGCGCGTCATGGACCGCCAGATCGTGGACACCGAGGGGCGGCGCGTGGTGCGGGTCAACGACCTGCAGATCGCGCGGAGGGGAGACCACTTTTGCCTGGCCGGCGTGGATGTGGGAGGCCAGGGGCTGCTGCGGCGCCTGGGGGTGGAACGCCCCGCCGCCGCCCTCGCCCGGCTCGTGCACCGCCGTCTGCCTGAGAGCGTCATTCCCTGGGAAGACGTGGCCCCCTTGCAGCACGAGGAACCGCTGCGGTTGCGTATCTCGCGCGACAAGATCGGCCAACTGCCGCCGGCCGACATCGCTGCCATCATGAACGACCTGGACCGCAGGACCGTCCAGGCCCTGCTATCCAGGCTGGACAACGAGACGCTGGCCGACGCCCTGGAGGAAAGCCCGCCCACGGTCCAGATCGCGGCGCTCTCCCAGTTGGCCCCCGAGCGGGCGGCCGACATCCTGGAGGAGATGGGGCCGGACGAGGCGGCCGACCTGCTGGCCGACCTGCCGGACGAGACCAGCGCCCGGCTCCTGGGGTTGATGGAGGACGAGGATGCCCAGGACGTGCAATCGCTCCTGGGCTACCCCGAGGACACGGCCGGCGGCATCATGACCACCGAGTTCGCCTGGGTGCCCGCCGGGCTGCGCGCCGCCGAGGCGCTAGAGTACCTGCGCGGGTCGCCCGACGCCCAGGATGACGAGGTCATGCCCTACGTGTATATCCTCGACGCGGAGCGACGCCTGCGCGGCATGGTCAGCCTGCGCGACCTGGTCATGGCCGCGCCGGACGACCCCCTGGACGCGTGGGGCGAAGACGAACCGCTCACCGTGGAACCTTACACCTCTCAGGAGGACGTGGCCTACCTGGTGGCCAAGTACGACCTGCTGGCCGTGCCGGTCGTAGATGGCAAGAGCAACGAAATGCTGGGTATCGTCACCGTCGACGACGCCATCGACACGGTGTTGCCCACGGCGTGGAAAAAGCGGCTGCCGCGCCTGTACTGACGCGAGAGGAGTCCCAAAATGGCGCTCAAGACACTGTTCAAGCAGCGGATCGGATCCGCGCTGCGGCGGGTGGGGTTCTTCCTGGCCATTTTCGGCCCCGGCCTGATCACGGCCAGCGCCGACAACGACGCGCCCGGCATCGCCACCTACTCGATGGCCGGCTCGACCTACGGCTACCGCTTCCTGTGGCTGCTGGTGGTGGTGACCGTGGGCGAGGTGATCGTGCAGGAGATGGCGGCCCGCATGGGGGCCGTGACCGGCAAGGGGACGGCCGACCTGGTGCGCGAGCGCTTTGGCGTGCGCGTGACCGCCTTTGCCATGGTCTGCCTGCTCCTGGCCAACCTGGGCACGACGGTGGCCCAGTTCGCCGGCATCGCCGCCGCCGCCGAGCTGTTCGGCCTCACGCGCTACGTCGCCGTCCCGCTGGCGGCGCTGCTGGTGGGCTTGGTCGTGCTGCGCGGCGGCTACGCCCACGTCGAAAAGGCGCTGCTGGCGCTGTGCCTCTCGGCGCTGAGCTATGTGGTCGCGGCCTTTATCCTGCGCCCGCCGTGGGGCGAGATCCTGCTCCAGGCTGTCACCCCGTCTTTCCAGAGCGATCCCCAATACATCCTGGCCATCCTGGCCACCATCGGCACGACCATCACGCCCTGGGGCATCGTCTACATGCAGGCCTCCGTGGCCGACAAGGGGGTGGATCTGAAGGACTATCGCTACACCCGGCTGGACGTGACCGTCGGGGCCGTCTGGGGCAACGTCGTCTCCGCTTTTATCCTCATCTGCACCGCGGCGACGCTGTTCGTTCACGGGGTGACCGTGGAGACGGCGGCGCAGGCGGCGCAGGCGTTGGAGCCGCTGGCCGGGGCCGGCGCGCGCTACCTCTTCTCGACGGGGCTACTGGGGGCCTCGCTCCTGGCCGCTTCCGTGCTGCCCCTCTCCACCACCTATGCCATCTGCGAGGCCTTTGGCTGGGAGCGCGGGCTGGACCACAAAACAAACGAGGCACCGGCCTTTTACGGCCTCTACGCCGCCATCATCGGACTGAGCGTGCTGTTCGTGTTGATCCCGGGGATGCCGCTTTTCCCCATCATGTGGCTGTCACAGTCGCTGAACGCGATCCTGCTGCCGGTGCTGCTGGTGCTGGCGCTAAAGCTGGCGAACGATCGGCGCGTGATGGGCGAGTGGGCCAACGGCCGCGTGCAGAACGTGCTGGTGGCGGCCCTGACGGCGCTGATCGGGGCCATCACGGCGGCCCTGTTCGTGTTGCCCCTTGTGGCCGGGGGATAGTACAGATCATAGACCGGGCAAAGGAGCGACCATGTTTCAATACGCCACATTCTCGGAAAAGCAGCTTTTGGAGCACTTTGACACCTCATTGGCAAATGGGTTATCCTCTCAGGAGGCCGAGGCGCGGTTCGTGCAAACGGGTTACAACGAAATCACCGCCAAGCCGGTTCAGTGGTGGGAAATCGCGCTCCGGCAATTCAAGTCGGCGTTTATCTACCTGTTGTTGGTTGCCGCGGTCATTGTCTTTGCCGTGGGCGAGCGCCTCGACGCGGGTGTCATCGTCGGCTTTGTGATCATCAACGCCACGCTGGGCTTTTACCAGGAGTACAGATCCGAGCGCGCCTTGCGCGCGTTACAGCAGTTCATCGCGCCGAGGGCCAGGGTGAAGCGGGATTCGGCCTGGCGCACCATCGACTCGCGCCATCTGGCGCCGGGAGATATCATCGACCTCGAAACCGGCGATGCCGTGACGGCCGACGTGCGCATACTCAGCGCGCATAACCTCTCTGTCAACGAGACGGCGCTGACCGGCGAATCGGTCCCGGTCCCCAAGCGGGCCGATGCGCTGGCTGCGGAACCGCAGGGTGTGTACGACAGCCACAATCTCTGCTTCAGCGGCACCTCCGTGGTCGAGGGGGACGCCACTGCGGTGGTGCTGGAAACCGGCGCCCGCACCGCCATGGGCGCCATCGCCAAGCTGACGGTGGAGACGACCAAGGAGAGCGAATTCTCCAAAGGGATCGGGCAATTCAGCCGCTTTATCCTGCGGCTGATCCTGATCACCCTGGTGGTCGTGTTCGCGGCCAACCTGCTGCTCAAGGGCGGAGGCGCGAACGTCATCGAGCTGGTCGTCTTTGCCATCGCGCTGGTGGTGAGCGTCATCCCCGAGGCGCTCCCCGTCGTGACCACGGTGTCGCTCTCGCGCGGCGCGCTTTTGCTGGCGAAACAGGGCGTGGTCGTCAAGCGGCTCACGGCCATCGAGGATATCGGCAACATCCAGGTGCTCTGTTCGGACAAGACCGGGACGCTCACCGAGAACGCGCTGACCGTCACCGAAATGTCCCCAGCGGCGCATCCCGACCTGCTGTACTATGCCGCGCTGACGGTGGCAGAGATCGAGGAAAAGACCGAACCGTTCGACATCGCCATCGTAGAGGCCGCCCAGCAGCGTAACATAGCGCAGGATGAACGCCCAGCGCGCCTGGCCGAGATACCCTTCGATCCGCAGCGCCGCCGCAACGCGGTACTGCTCCGCGAGGCCGCGCAAACCGTCATGGTCGTTCGCGGCGCGCCCGAAGAGATCATGCGCTTGTCCCCATCGCTTGCCGCACCCGAGCGCCAGGCGCTCGCGGCCTGGATTTCCGAGAGAGGGCGGGCCGGAGAGCGCACTATCGCCATCGCCCGGCGCGTCCTGCCGCCCGATACGACGACGATTTCGCCGGCGGACGAACAGGACCTCGAATTTCTCGGCGCGATGGCCTTTACCGATCCCATCAAGCCAACCGCCTACGACGCGGTGCGGAAAGCGAAGGAACTGGGCGTTGCGATCAAGATCATCACCGGAGACAACCCCAAAGTGGCCGGGGCCGTGGGCGCCAGGATCGGCCTGCTCGACGATCCGGCCCGCGTCATCAGCGGCCCCGAGCTGACGGCGATGTCGCCCGAGGCGCGCACACGGGCCATCCTCGAGTACCCGGTCATCGCGCGCGTCACCCCCGAGCAAAAGTACGAGATCATCCAGACGCTTCAGGGTTCCTTCACCGTCGGCTTCCTGGGCGAGGGGATCAACGACGCGCCGGCGCTCAAGCTGGCCGGCGTGTCGCTGGTGGTGGAGAGCGCGGCCGACATCGCCCGCGAGGCGGCGGACATTATTCTGCTGAAAGAGAACCTGGAGGTGATCATCGACGGGATTCGCAGCGGGAGGGAGGTGTTTGCCAATGGCATCAAGTACTTGAAGGCGACACTGGCCTCGAATTTCGGCAATTTCTACGCCGTCGCCATCGGGTCGCTGTTCATCGATTTTCTGCCCATGCTGCCGCTGCAGATCCTGCTGGTGAACCTGCTGTCCGATTTCCCCATGATCTCTATCGCGACCGACGCCGTGGACAAGGCGGAGCTGGGCAGGCCAAGAAAATACGACGTCAAGGAAATTGTGCTCATCTCCACCGTGCTCGGCGTGGTGAGCACCGTGTTTGACTTTATGTTCTTTGCCGTTTTCGTGCGCCAGGGCGCGGATATTCTGCAAACGAACTGGTTCATAGGCAGTATCCTGACCGAGCTTGTGTTCCTCTTTTCCATCAGGAGCAAGCTGCCGTTCTACCGGGCCAGCCGCCCCTCGTGGTACGTCCTGGGGCTGACGGTGACAGCCTTTGCGCTGACGATTCTACTCCCATACACCGTCATCGGACAAACCGTTTTTCACTTTACGCCGCCGATGGCCGCGCACATGGGCATTATCCTGGGCTTGGTCGGCGCCTATTTCCTGTGCTCTGAACTGGTCAAGAACGTTTATTACCGCAGCAACCTTGGATAAAGACGAGGCAGGGTTTTAAGGATTCTCTTTGGCGGAAAAGCCCGGCATCACTGCCGGGCTTTTCCACATTTACCCTTGTTCTGCCAGGGTCGCGTCCCGGTGGTAGAGGAAGTAGTCGGCTGGCTGAGAGAGGCCCTGGCAGGTTAGGGCGTGACGTAGTACACACCCATTCGATGATCATTGTCAGCTTGACAGGAATGGTTTTATGGGCATGGTTCATTCTTGACTAAAAACACCTTTACAAATAAATAGCGGAAGGTGACATTATCCTGTAAGATTGGGGTATCTCAATCCCGAATCGAAAGGAGGTCACCTTCCAATGGAATTGTACACGCAAGCGTCCATCTCGTCCAATCAGTGGCAATGGCCTGAGCCGATGGAAACCGTGTGGCAACTGCTGGGAACTGGTGCTAGCGTACCGGGGTCCAAGTTGACGCACTTGAGCGCCGCAGACCACCTGTTCATCGCAGCCGTGGCGAACATTCCGCGTCCCATTCGACCCTGGGGTGCGATCACCTGGGTAGCGGATGTATTTCAGACCACCCGTCCGACCGTTTATGCACTGGGTGAGAGAGCAGCCAGAGGTCTGGAACCTTCGCCAGGCGGACGTCCGGCCAACGCTCAAGCAACGGAGCGATCGGAAGGGACGGTCAGCGACGACATGCTCGTGGTCACGGCCAACCGGATGATTCGCACTGCGTTGACGATGGCCTTTCCTGGTAAGGTGGCTCTGCGTCCGATGCAGGCTTGTCTCGAAGCGGCTTTCGACCAGACCCGTGGTGTGGGCACGCTGAGCGAATTGCTGACCCAAACCGGGCAACGCGCGGGACAAGTTCTGCAACAGATCGATCATAGTCCCTTGGGGCCGGTGATCGTACTGCGGGATGAGACCTACTTCCAGGATTGGCCGATCTTGATCGTCATTGAACCAGTGAGCACCACGATCTTGTTGGGCATCGTCAGTGAGGATGCCCAAGCAGAGACCTGGGGAGCGGCCCTGCTGGTCAGTCAAGACAGCGGGGTCTACATCAAGGGATTGGTGGAAGACATGGCCCGCATGTATCCCAAGTCCCAAGCACTGGCTGAGATGGAAGTGGCAGTTCAAAAGGATACCTGGCACATTGAACGATGGGGCGGACGGATACGTCACGACCTGGAGCGGATCGCTCTGACGGCTCAACGCCAGGTATACAAGCTGGAGGAACGGTTGCTCAAAGCTTGGGACGACACACTTTTTCTGGAGCGGTATATTCCAGCGGTCGAGAAAGCGGAGCCATTGCTGGAGCAACACGATACGTTTGCCCACTGGTTGGGACACCTCTACGACGCGCTGGAACTGGTCGATCTGCGCAGCGGTGAAATCCGTGACCGAGAGACGAATGCCTGGCTGTTGGAAGAGGTGTTGCGAGCGATGGAACAGATCGACCAACCGTTGGTGCACAAGTTTGTCAAATCCTTGCGTCGGCATCAGCATCAACTGCTCACCTTTCTGGACTGGGCGTCCGAAATGTTGAAACCTTACCAGCAGATGTTGGCGCTTCATATGGTTGACCCACTCCAACAACGACGCTTCATTCGTACTGTGGCCCGCACCTGGCGCTTGCGCCAGGCTCTCATCAACGGTCAGCGTTCCCGGAAACGACAAGCTGCTGAAGCGGAAATCTTGTTGGAACAGATGCTGGATGGAGATGAAGTTCACATGGCCTTGGCGACCTACCTGATGCACATCTTGGACGCTGCAGGCCATACTAGCAGCCTGATCGAGTGTATCAATGGCTTGCTCAAGTCGTTCTTGAACAACCGTCGTGCTTTCCGTAATCCCGATACTGCTCAAGCCTACCTCAACCTGT
>Ga0180434_10005682_pt1 | contig 14601 bp, 13 predicted proteins | sample SS_ome_7_FD_132453 | JGI IMG/M metagenome (GOLD analysis project Ga0180434, IMG submission 132453) | Hypersaline lake sediment archaeal communities from the Salton Sea, California, USA - SS_1_D_2 metaG | ecosystem: Environmental > Aquatic > Non-marine Saline and Alkaline > Hypersaline >... | reverse complement strand
TCGGCGACGAGGCCCTCGGTGCCTCGCTCGACCCGGATCATCTTGTCGCCGGTCCGCTCCAGCTGCTGATGCGAACACCCGGCCGCGAGGGCCAGGCAGACCAGGGCAGTAGTGGCTAGCTTGCGCACGTCGCGGATCCTATCACGTCCGTCATCGCTGGGGGGTAGAAGGGGTCACGCGCAGCGGCCGAGGGTTCCCCGACGGCTGGCCCAGACCCCACATCGCAGGCGACATCGGATGCCAGACCCCGCGGGCATCGCGGTACCAGGACGCGCATCGGAGCGGGAGTCGGCCTCGCACGAGCACTTCCGGCTTGGCACCGCGCGGCCCAAAGATCGTGTCGCGCGGATTGCCGTAGCCGGTGAACATGTGCTCCCAATCCTGGCGGAGCATCCGGTCGTGGGCAACGTCGGAGGCCCAGGGGCACCAGTCGTCCGGGGGATCGTCGGGGACGAGCGCCATGCCTCGCGCCACGGCCTCTTCTGGACTGATGAGGCCGCCCGCGCGCGCGGCGTAGATCGACAGCGCCTCCCAGGCGCCTGGTCCGTGGATGGTGCCGGCATCGGCCATGCACTCGAGGTCGTCCGCGGCGGCCAGAGCCGTGGCTTCCTCTCGGGCGTCCTCCCGCTCTTGGTCCGACATCTCCTCCCACTCTTCGTCGGTGAACTCCTCCATCCATCCGAGGACCTCCGGTGGCTCGATGCGTAGGTACAGGTCCTCGAGATCACGGACGCGGAATCCAAAGCCGCCGGATGAGCGCCAGACGGTCTCGGCATCGAAGGCGAACGCGGGGCGCCCTACGTCCTGGCGATTGCTCGCCGTGATGGACTCCGAGGCGCCGAACGTCGACAGGGCCGTCAAGAACACGTACTGGTCATCACCAGCCGCTCGGTCCCTCGGTCGCACGAGGCCCTGGATGCCGGGAAGCTGCGCCGCCGGTATGAGTTCGACGTCCTTCGATAGCAGGTGTCGCGCGTAGCGCTGACCCTCCTCGCCCTCACCGGCCCCGGTGAGGACATGGAACAGCAGCGGGTGGGTGGCCGAGAACGGGTACGCCTGCGGCGCGAAGGAGTCGTACTCGTACTCCTGTACCTTGGCGTACTTCCTGCCCGGCGGTGGTCGGCACGTGCCCATCACTCCGCACCCCAGCTACGCGGCGCGGCCGATGACCTCGCCGATGCTCTTCGCGCTGCTGGACGACTTGAAGTCCAGGTCCACGGTGCCTCCGAGCTTCGGGGCCACCTTGTCGACGATGAACTCCAGGAAGAGCTTGCCGGGGTCGGAGGGTTTGTTGGTCCACGCGCAGTGGGCCGTGAACTCGAGTTCGTCGGCGAAGTGACCCTGTGCCCCGTAGGTAGCGACGAGCGTCTCGAAGTCGGCCATGAGGTCGTCCTCGTCGAAGCTGTCGTGGTTGGAGTTCCCGTCCCAGGCGTATCCGAGGTAGTGGTTGTTGGCGCCGTTGCCGTGCCAGGTGACCCACTCGCCGTCGAGATTGAGGTAGAGGACCGAGTTCGCGCCGCTGATCGCGTGGTAGGGGACGCCGCGGTTGTACTCGTCGCTGACGTAGCCGCGGTACCGATCCGCCAGGGCCATGGCCCGGGCCCAGCGCTCGAGGGCCTCGTCGCCTTCCCCCAGGTACTCGGGATCGATGACGACGGGCCAGTTCGCGGGCTGAACCTTGTTGGGGGTCTGCACCTCCAGCTGCCAGAGGATGCCCTGCTTCTTCCAGTAGCTGGTGCGGCTCGACCTTGCCCCGAACCCGCCCTTGACCGCGGTGTGGTGGACGCAGATCCCCTTCTTCCTCGTGCGCCGCGAGCTTCCGCTCGTGTCCCCGAGGTTCGTCACGGGGTTGTACCACTTGATGTTCTCGCTGCCTCGATCCGTGACCTGGCGCTGGTCGTACGCGGCGTAGAGGAAGTCCCGGGAGACGTCCTCGCTCTCGCCGTTGTCCTTGTCCTCCTGCTCCTGGAGGACCTGGAGCTTGGCGTAGGCCATCTGCCGGAGCACGTCGGTCTCGACGGCCAGCTGGGAGGCGAGCTCGGCGACATGATCCCGCGCCCCGGCATCGTCCAGGTCGAGGGCCACGTTCGTCAGGTGTCCGACGCTGCTGTCCAGCGAGCCGGTCGCGGAGGTGAGGAGGTAGACGTCCTTGGGGGTCGCGGTCTTGTCGGGCATGAGTCAGGTACTCCGGCCGCGAACGCGGCGCTCCAGTGCGGGGGTCAGGCTGATCGCGGCACCAGCGGCGACGGTCGCCGCGCCGAGGGCGACGAAGGAACGCCCGACTCCCTCCTTGGAGGGGGCGCGCTCGAGTCGGTCCATCTCCACCTCCGGGTTGACGCCCAGCGATCCGATGCCGGCGTCGGTGCCCTGGCCAGCGAGCGTCGGAGGGGACGGTGGCGGGAACTCGCTGGGGCCGCCTGGCAGGGGCGGCTTGCGACCGGTGGGCATCGCCAGCATCTGCACCTGCTTGAGCTTCTTGGCCTTCACGTACTCGTGGAGGGACTCGCCCTTGTAGCGGTACTGCGGGATATCGCGGTAGCTGACGTGGGCGAGCAGCGTCGGGTTGTTCACGATCTCCCGGACCGTGTTCTCCCAGCGGTCCCGCATCGCCTTGTCCTTGAAGGCGCGGTAGATCCCGCCGTACGGACCGTCGCTCTCGATCCCGCGAATGGTGCTGTTGTTCGGACCTTCCTCGGTGTTGGCGGGGTGGACCTCGAAGGCCTCCCATCCGCGCACCATCGAGTCCTGCCGGCTCTTGAGGTTCTTGAGCGCGTGAGCGTAGACCGAGTTCTCGTAGATGTACTTCTCCGGGTCCCACGTCCCCGTCTCCCGGAAGGGGAACGGGAACCTGTCCTGGTCGGGGCCGCGGCCCCAGAACTGCTTTTCGAGCCAGCGGATCAGGCGGTCTGCCTGGGCCGGTCCCAGACTCGGTGCGATGGGAAGCGTGCGATTCAGGCGGGTGTTCTTGTCGTAGCAGCCCCAGGGCTTGGCGTTGTCTTTGCCCGGCCACTTGCCGAGCGAGTTGTACTGCGTGCAGAGGTACGTGTCCGAGCAGAACCCGCTGGCGGAGTCGGAGGTGGTGAAGCCCTTGCTGACGCACTCGAGCCCCAGCATCATCATGCCGTGGACGTAGTTGTCCCACTCGCGGCGCGTGTCCTCCGTGTTGACGGTGAACATGCTGGGCCCGGGGCTCAGGACGGTGCTCCACAGGTAGGAGCACATCGTGCGGGCGGTAGTGAAGTAGTCGCCCACGTCGCGCGGCGGGTTGCCGGCGGTGCCGGTCGTGAACTCCAGGGTGCGGAAGAGGCTGGACGTGCCTGGGCACCATCCCATGCCGAACGCGGGGGCCATGCCGCCAGCGGGGTTCCCGAAGAGGTACCAGGCCTCTGCGCCGCCCTTGGCCTGGGGGTCCTCCTTCGCCTCGATGCCAGTCCAGTAGTCGCTCCACGAGCGGCCTGATCGCGGCGAACTCGGCATACGGAAGGGCGGCATGAACAAGGACCACATGGCGAAGTCCTTGACGCGCTGCATGACCTGCTGGGCCATGAGCTCGTTGGTCGCGTTCTGCAGGTCTTGGTCTCCCCGCAGCATCGGCACGTAGTGCCGCTTGGCGAGCTTCATGTCGATCTTCTGGAGCCGAGCTCGGCGCACCGCGACCGCGATGCGGACCGCGAGCTTGAGCACCTCCGCCACCACGCGGATGACCCAGCCCACGACGGGGATGAAGGTGATGCCGTCGAGGGCCGCCTGGACCAGCCCGTTGTTGATCACGCCGTTGAGGAAGGACACCGCCTGGGAGACGGCACTCAGCGTTCCCCCGTAGACCTTGGCGACGTTGTCCTGGATCGTCGCGCGCAGGAATCCCGTGGTGGTCGCCACCTGGCCGATCACCCCGCGCAGCGACTGCACGATCTCGAGTCGGGCGAGACGCTGAAGCTGCTCCGAGAGCGCGCTCTGGCTGTTGAGGATGAAAGACGCGATCCCGCTGTCGTCGTTCGCGTAGTCCCTGATGTACTCGTCGCCGAGCTTGTTGAGGTCCGCGAGGCTGAACTGGAAGCCCGGACCACCCGGGACCTCGAAGGCCTCCCCGTAGGTCGCGCCCGGGAGGAATGACCGGAACATGAGCGGTTCCTCCAGTTCCGGCCCGAACTGGAGCACGCCGTCGGCCTTGAACACCGGGTCTGTGGGGAGGATCCGCGCCACCGGGCGTGATCCTACCGCATAACCCGCGTCTGGGTGTAGGATCGCCCACATGCGGCTCGCGGACGTCCCCCGCCTTTACTGGATCGCCGGTGGTGCGGTCGCTCTCACGGCCGTGGGCGCGATTGCGTGGGCGCGCGCGGCCTCCGCTGCCAGTGCTCCGAGCCGAGAGCCTGGAGGGATGGGCTCGGGTTCCCCCGGGGGGCGCCCGGTGACCGGCCTGCACACCCTCCTGGCCGTGAGTCCGGCGCAGGTCGCCGGAGGAGGGCCGGCTGGGAGCACCAAGACCGACGAGGAGACCATGAAAACCCCGGGCCTGGGGTACACCACGTGGTTCACCCTCGAGACGGAGGGCGAGGTGATCTCGCGGCTACAGGCGTGGCGCAACAGCCGGAACATCGCGTCCTGCAAGAAGCTCAAGACCTACGACCCCGACTTCGGCGTCACCTACTGGTACCAGGAGCAGGAGGCGGCTCAGGCGACCCAGGACGTGCTCGCCGACCTCTACCCGACCGGCCGACCCTGGACGCCAGATGCCAGGGACCCTCTCAGTCCGATCTACGGCCTCGACCCCCAACTCGTTCGGATCTGGAGGATCGACTACAACGAGGATCGTGACGCGCCCGCCGACTGGCGCCGGTGGCTTTTCCTTCGCGTCTACTACCTCGCGCTCTACCACGTTTGCGACTACGTCCCGGTCACCTGATGCCTGTCACGCGCAACTTCCAGGTCCTGCTCGACACCGGCGGGCGCTCGACCGTTCGAGGCCGAGTCGGCGACGACGGCAGGTTTGGCGTCTGGCGACTGGAGGGGCACCCGCCCTATATCTGCCGCTCAACCCAGCAGCGCATGGACACCCTGGTCCTGACGTACCTCCCGACGGGCGAACGCGTGGCCGGCATCGAGGCCTGCGTAGACCCACGCCATCGCCTGTCGGACGCGATGCTCGAAGCCGCGGGTCCGTTCGGCGACAACGTAGAGTGGCTGGCCGCGGTGTTCGTGCCGCAGTTCCTGGCTGACCTCGAGAGCTTTCACCGACTGACAGGCATCACGCCGGGATACGGCGGGACCAGCCGGGAGACCCGTCGAGACGCCCGGCTCGGCGGGGAATCCGACGCAGAGGCCGTGGCGGAGTGGATTCGCGCGTATCGGCCGCGCCTGCAGCTGCGCCTCTGGTAGCATCGGGTGGTGCTGCCCCTCCAGGCCATCGACCCAGACGTCAAGCTCGCCATCGGCCTCGGCGCGCTGGTGACCGGGGCCGCCGCGACGGCCCTCGCCGTGCGCCTGCAGGTTTCAGGCTTCACCCTCGGCGACGGGCGCTGTTCCGTCGACCAGTACCTGGCCTACATCGGGCCCCGGGAGAATGACGTTGTCGCCAACCGCGCTTGGCTGTACGCGCCAGCGGTGCATGAGGCCGCGGACCACTTCGGTATCTCGAGGTCGGTCCTCATGGGCCTGGTCCACACGGAGTCGCGTTTCAAGCCCGACGCGGGCAGCAAGGCGGGGGCCATCGGTCTCGCCCAGGTGATGCCCCGCACGGCCCTGGGGATCTACAAGCGCCTGCGGGACCGGGGACAGTGGCCCTTCGAGCCCGTCAAGACCAACAACGACCCTCAGCGCGCCATGTACGAGGCGGAGGGGGTTGCGGCCTACCTGGATCGCACCGACCCCAGGCAGAGTGCCTGGATGGGCGCCCACTACCTGCGCAGCCTGCTCGACAAGGGCCGCACCATCGAGGAGACGCTCGCGGGCTACAACGCCGGCCCCGCTCGCGTGAAGGCTGGCGATCCAATGTCCTCCTGGCCCGGGGAGACCCGCGCCTACGTCCCCGGGGTCCTCAAGCGCGCCGGCTGGTACCGGGAACTCTACGAAGCCTGCCGCGCGCCAACGTAAGGCCATGGCCGGCTGGACCTACTACGCGAGCGGAAGCAACGAAGGCGGCCAGATGGTCGGCTTCGCCTCGGTGGGCCAGCCCTTCGGGGTGGCGGTGGACGTGGTGGGCTCAGAGTCCCGGATGGGCGCCCTCGAGCACGTGGCCGGGAACTTCCCCGAGGCCCGCATCTTCGTCGACAACGGCGCCTTCTCCGACTTCCAGAAGGGGCGCGAGGCTTCCGACGAAGCCTGGCGCGAGCGGCTCTCCCGGATGGTCGAGCTCGCTCACCTCTACGGTGGCCGGATGCTGGCCATCGCGCCCGACAGGATCGGCGACCAGCGGGAGACCCTGCGCCGTCTGGCGGCGTACCGCGAGTACCTTCAGACCATGGAGGGCCTCGGTGCGACCGTGGCGATCCCCGTCCAGGAGGGCGCGCTGCCCCGGGCGCTGTTCGCAACCGAGGCCATCTCGGCGGCGGGCCTACGGCGACCGGCACTCTCGGTCCCGATGAAGGCGGCACCCGCGACCCTGGACGAGATCCTGGCCATCGTGCGTGCGCAGCCGGCCGTCGACAGGGTTCACCTCCTGGGCCTCGGACCCGAGCGCAGCCGGGAACTGCAGCACCAGCTGGAGCTCGCGGCGCCGCACGTCTCCTGGTCCCTCGACTCCAACCTTTGGCGCTCCAAGATCGGGCAGCCGGGGTCCGGGCGCCCGGGGGCAATCCACCGCGCGGTGGGCCTCGAGCGAGAGGAGATCGCAGCGCGGGCCTTGTCGGAGGTGTTCGACGGCGAGTTCGTGTTCGACCCCACCGAACTCATGCCGGACCCCGGCGCTTGGATTCCCTACGTGGTCGCGGCACGGGCCCGGCTGATTGCGGCCCGAGAACGGGGTGCTGGAGGACGCGTTCAACCGAGCATCCAGGCGTGGCCGGACTACGTGCGCGCCTACCAGCGGGCCGAGGCCTCGGGGCGAACGGGCGACCGGAGACGATTTGACGCCCTGCGGTCGTACTACCTCCGGGCCCAGCAGACCGTGGCCGACGATCTCGGCCTGAGCCCCGGGGAGGCACGAGCCTTCTTCCGTGACCCAACTGCCTTCCTGCACGAACTCGAGCGGGGGCCCGAGCCGCGTGAGCGCTGGGAGTGGGACTACCGGTTCTTCTCCACCGGTGGCGTCAGCCCTTATGAGCGGCTGTACCAGGAGCTTGTGGGCATGGGCGTGGCCCAGCGCCGCAAGGCCCTGGCTATCGTGAGGGCCTGGCGGATGGGGCTCGCCCCACGACCCATACAGGTCTCTCTGATCGACCTCGACGCCGGGCTGGCCGCTACCGGCGACATGCTTCACGAGGACGTGGTCGCGGCCGAGGTTGAGCGGTGGGGCAACCCGGCGATGTCGCCACGGCGGGCAAGCTCGGCGGTTCGGCGCTCCCTCTCGCCCGATCTGCTCAAGCCCGAGTACAGGGGGTGCCACGAGGCCGCCACTTGTCACCGGACCGCCGGCCACTGCTACGCCGCGAGCGAGGCCTTCTACCACCTGGTCGGAGGGAAACGTGCCGGGTACAAGCCCATGCAGGTCCAGCACGAGGGCGTGAGCCACTGGTTCGTCGTCGGCCCTCGCGGCGCGGTATGGGATCTGACGGCCGAGCAGTTCGACGAGGAACCGCCGTACGATGAGGCCGAGGCCCGAGGCTTTCTCACCAAGGGCCCGAGCCGGCGCGCTCGGCAGCTGATGCGGCGCGCGAAGAGGGAGATCGCATGAACACCAGGGCACTGCGCAGTCGCATCGAGCAAGGCATGACGCAAGAAGAACTACTCCAGGGCATCCTTCGGGTACTCAAGTCCACCCTCGGAGTCCGCGACGTTCGCTACACCAAGGCCGGCGACGTGTTCGTGATGTCGGGGCCCAACAAGCTGCGGTCCACCTTGCGCTCGGGCCAGCTGTACGCGTTCCTGTCGGCCGCCTGCCGGAGCAGCGCCGACCGCTACACGGTCCAGAGCTACTTCGAGAACTCCGACCATTGGGACGGCTGGGAGTCTGCGATCATCTACGCAGCGGAGTGCCTCGGGTACAAGGGCTGGGAAAAGCTCTCGGTGATCCCGGTGCCGAGCTCGACGCTGCCGTTCAAGTCCTGGTCGGCCGCCAAGCGCAAGTGGGTGCCGGCGGGACCCAAGCCCAAGGTCAGCTTGTGCGACGCGGAGCCCGTCTCCTTTGGCAGCGCGTCCGGCCCGGTGCTCCTCGAGCTTGCCGACGGGCTGCCGCCCCTGATGGTCACGCACGGGGTCTCCCGCGCCAAGCTGCGTGAGGTCGAGCGGTGCGGGGGGCTCCTTTGGCCCTCATGGGCCCTGTCCTGGCGAGTGCCGCCCGCCTACGGCGACGCGGTGTTCGTGGCCGACTCGATGGTGGTCCCCTACAACATGCGGCCCACCGGGCGCCCTGACCCGAAGATCTACATCGCCGGCACCGACATATGGAGCCCCACGGCCCGGGATCTCGCGCGCGCCGAACGGGCGATGGAGTGGGAGCTCTCGGGCGACAAGCGCTGGTGGAACGGGGACCGTGAGATTGAAGAGGGCGGGTGGGGTCAGCGCGGGCTCCAGAACGACCTCGTTGTCCAGTCGGCACGCAAGGAACTCGTGGGCGCGTGGGCGACCGGGCCTGGCCGCGACTGGTCGATCACCGACCGCATCACCAAGCGCAGGGCCCTGGTCCGCCGGATGCGCAAGATCTTCGACGTCCACGCCCCGACCGGCGACCCCTACTTCTACCCGGAGCGCGACGCGGAGATCCGCATCACCGAGGCACCCTACCCCTACGCCGAGGTGAAGGTCGTGGGGCCCGTCCGACTCTCGGACGTGCCCCTGGTCGTGTATCCGCGCCGCAACCGTCAGCTGATCGGCGGCGTGCTGGATCGCTGCGGCTTCCGGGGTACGCGGGTGGAGATCAACTGGAAGGGGCCCCCGCACGGCAAGGCGAGCGACGAGGAACGACGAGCGTTCGCCAAGATGGTCACCGAGGCGATCCTCTGGTGGTCCGCGGACCCGTGCCACCGGGGCAAGGTGGGATCGGCCCTCATCCGAGACGAGTCCTGGCGGTCGACGTACCAGGCCACGGCGATGTGGACCTACGGCGCCCGGTCCTCGTCGAACGTGTGGCAGCCCGGATTCTGCGGAGCGATGGACCCTGGGTCCCGCCGGGCCGCCCGCCTATCGAAGCAGATGCGGGACGCCCTCGCCCGCATCCAGAAGGCCGGCAGCCGCGCCGGGCTGGAGCTCTCGGACGCGCTGGCCGAACTGGAAGAGAGCCCCGACTACCCCGGCTTGCTCGAGTCGATCTACGGGGACGCGATGGCAGGCGAGTTCCGCTTGTCCGTCGAGGACGCCCGCGTGGCCAACAGCCTCGGATGGTTCAAGCGCAAGGTGTCGCCAGGGGACCGGGTGACGCTGCTCGATTGGAGCCGCGGCTAGCTCCCCTTCAGGGTGATGCCGACGTAGACGTTGGCCTGGCGCCCCTTATCGACCGTGACCCCTCGCTCCTTGAGCTTCTGGGTCAGGCGCTTGTGGCTCATGCGGAAGCGCTCGCCCTCTTGCTCGGCCCACTCCTCGTAGGCCTTGTAGAGATCGGAGCTTTTGATCTGGATGCCGGGGGAGAGGATGCAGCGCTGGGCGATGAACTTGCCGAGCGTGTCCATGTCCTCACGGTACTCCTTGACCGCGTTCTTCACGGCTTTCGGTGGCTGCAGGCCGTGGCGGTACCACTCCTTCGCGCCACGAAGCGCCCACCCAAGAATCCCCTCAGCCTCACGCTCGAGCATCCGCTCCTGCTTGCCGGTGTCCTTGGTCTCCTCGGTCACCTGGGCGTCAAAGGGCACCAGCATGACGCGACGCCAGATGCCGTCGTCGGTGCCCTTGATCACCGGCTTGTGGTTGCACGATAGCCACAGCGTGAACTTGGGCTCGAACTCGATGGGTCGCCCGTACAGGGGCCGCGCGCTGATGGGCTCACCGCCGGTGATGCTCTTGATCCGCGACTCGTTGAGCGACTTGTTCTCGTTGGGCTCGGACGCGAAGGCCATGCGCACGTCCTTGAGCGCGAGAAGCTCCTCGTTGGGGGTCCCGCCGCTGTCGCGGTGGGCGGACAGGAACATGTCGAAGGGAAACACGCGCGCGTACTTGTAGCCGATGTGCTTGAGGCAGTTCACGAAGGTCGACTTGCCGTTGCCGCCGATCCCGTAGAGCACCAGGAAGCAGTGGTCCCGGGCGTACCCCGTGAGCGACATGCCGGCGGCGCGCTGGAGAAAGCTGGCAAGCTCGCGGTCGCCGTTCATCGCCCACAGCACGAAGTCCTCCCACTCGGGGCACTCGGCGTGCTTGTCGTAGCCGACCTGGGTGATCTTGGTCTGATGGAGCTCGGGGTCGTGCGCGTACAGGCCCAGGTCTTTGATGTCCACCACGCCCGTCGGGGTGTTCACCAGATTGTCGTCCTTGTCCATCTGCTCGGGCAGCAAGCTCGTCGACCGTTCCCAGGACACGTACTCGAGGGCCGGCTTGATCTGCTTGGGCTGCTCGCTCTTCTTGATGTGCCTGACGAGTTCACGTCGCCGGGCTAGCTTGCGCTTCTTGGTGTCGTCGCTGTCGCCGTCCTTGGGGTTGTAGGCATCGTCGCGGAGCATGAGGTGCATCCGCGCCATCACCTGGGACGCCAGGTTCTGCACCGCGTGGACGCGATCCTGCTCCCAATGGGTCCCGGTCCAGACGTACCAGAGCTTCAGCACCGCGCAGTATTTCACCCGGCCCCTGAAGGCGCCCACGAAACGCGATGCGTTCCCGCGCTCGGACAGAGGGTGGCCGTCAGTCGCCAGGGGCTCGGCGAGGTACTCGCTCGTCAGGAAGTCTTGGAGCAGCAGGCCATCGCGCGGCCCGATGTTCCTGGCCATGTGGGCTGGACCAAGATTCACGGTGGCCTCTGCGGCCTGGAGTCGCGGGCTCTCGTCTCCCAGGTCCCTCACATGGTCGGGGACCGGATCGTTCCACTCCTTGTCGTCGTGGCGGGTCTCCGTAACCGTGCGAGGCCGGGCTCGACGCAGCTTGCACCCCCTTGGCTCTGATCTGGACTTCTCGGCTGAGCGCAGCTTCTCCTTGAGGTCCTTGTAGTCCCAGGGCGGGACGCACGTCGAGTTCCATCGCTCCAAGAGCGGCATGAAACGCTCAGGAGGCAGGTCGAAGTCGCCGCCGATGCAGGCGACCGTGAACGTGTGGCGGTCGCCGCCCTGGCCTTCGATGGCCGGACCGACCTTGGCCATGTACCGCTCGCACTGGCGAAACTTGTCGTCCTCGCTGAAGGTCGACGGATCGTCCACCATCTGAGCGCGCCGCTCTTCACGCCTGCGCTCGCGGTCCTTCTCGCGCTTGTCGAGCTCGTCGAGAATCCACGAGGGCAGCACAGGCAGCCCGGCCTCTGGGCGTGCGGTCCAGTAGTAGGGCTTGAGGCTCTCGTGGGTTGAGGGCGGGACCGTGACGCAGCCGCCGTCCCCTTTGATGTCGGTGCCTGGCCGAAGCACCTTGTCGATGCTCGGGATGCGGTACTCGGCCCCCGGGTGGGCGAAGTAGACATGCACCCCGTTGCCCGTGATCACCGTGGGCGCCCCCTCCATCCACCCGGGGTGAAGCTCCTCGAGCTCCGCCATGTCCTTCTTGCCCTGGGCGCGGTCGAAGTCGACCACCACGATGCCGGAGCGCAGACCGGTGGTGACCCCGACGTTGATCCGCGGATCGTTCCGCACCCAGCGGCGGATCTCGTCGCTGTCCGTCGTGGCCCCGTTGAACCCGCCCCGGACCATCACGTGCCCGTCGTGGGTCTTGGCCATCGGGTGCTTGCCCGGCTTGCGGCAGTTGGGGTCTCGGCACGAGCAGACCGAGTTGAACTCCCGCTGCTCCCATCGCGCGAGCGGGTAGTGCTGCGGGAACACGTGCCAGCCCATGCTCGCGTACCGGAGCATGTGCTCCAGCGCGTACTGGCCTTGCTGCTGGTGACCCTCGTCGAACGTGTCTCCAGCCACCGTCACGCCTTCACTTTCGCCAGGAGGGTGGAGATCGCGTTCAGGACCTTGGCTCGGTCGCGCGCCTCCTGTTCGCGGTGCTTCATCTTGCCGTCGATGGCGCGAAGCAGGAGATCCTCGAGCGCGTCGGTGAGGTCGCCGAGTCGCCAGCGATGGCCCTTCTCGCACACACCCGCCGCGTCGAGGACCTCAACGTCGAGCCAGTCGGCGCCGGTCTCCTCGCCGGTCGCCAGAACGAATAGCGGGCGCGGGTCGTCCTCGTCGAGCGCGAGGAAGAGTCGTCGGCTTCCGCCGCGCTCGGGGTACACCGTGGTCTCCAGCAGGTAGCACTCGCCGTAGGGGTGGCCGATCTCTTCGCGGCGGTTGGCCAGGGTGGGGATGACCCACTGCACCGTCAGCCACACGTTCTCCAACACGGAGGTGCGGGCGGCTCGCTCCTTGGCGAAAGCGTCTCGGAGGTCATCTTCGTTGCCGCGCAGTTCGTCTGCGAGGGAGGTCAGTCGTTCGAGTTCGGTCACAGCAACTCCTGGTCGGACAGCGAGACGAAAGAGCCGTCCGGGGAAAGGATCAGCGCGTCGAGTAGTTCAATCTCAAAGAGCCGCGCCTGCGAGGCGACTCGCTGGGCAAGGCGCACGTCGTGGTCGCTGGCCTCCAGATCGCCGGAGGGATGGTTGTGGGCGATGTAGCAGCAGGCCGCGCGGGCGCGGAGGAGCGGGGTGAAGATGTCCCGCATGTGTGCCTCCACCCTAGTCAGCGATCCGCGGGCGGTGGCCCTGATCTCGATGAGGCGCTGCCTGGCATCGAGACTGCACACCCAGAGATGCTCGACCTCGAGGTGCTGCACGTCCTCCAGCGTGTGAATCAGCGCGGCCATCTGCGCGGGGCTCTCGACGAGAGGAGGGCCGTCGGTGACGTCGAGTCGCCGGCCGGCCGCACGGGCGACCGCAAACGCGTGGACGAGGGTGCGGGCGTCCCGGGGGCGGAGTCCCACCGAGACGAGCGCCTGGGCGCTTGCGCTCTCGAGGCCTCGCCCTTGGGGGTAGTGGTCCAGCACGACGTCGGCGAACCCGTCGTCGCCCAACAGCCCCGCGAGTGACGAGCGCAGGTCTGTGGCTGGGCCCTTGCGCCCCTCCAGGGCCCCGAGTCGCAGCTGCCGAGAGACCTTGGCCTCGGCCGCATACTGGCGGCGTGGCGCAGGAGTCTCGGCCGGCTGCGGCTCGACCCCTGGCCACAAAGCCTGAGCAGCATCACGACCCAGGTCCGTGAGCGCCAGGTACCCGCCCGGCTCGACCCACGACGCAAGGCCCAGACGAACCAAGTTCGTGGCGGATCGAGCCGGACTCGACCGGCGCTCCCCCCGAAGCAGTCGACCCAGCAGGTCAACCTCGCTGGGCGTGAACTCGATGCGCGACGACTCCACCCTGGCGACCCTCCCTAGTTTGCTTGCAGCTGCTGACTCTCGTGTCGGCGCGTGAACTCGGCCGCAAGCTCTTCCCCGGTGACGCCGTAGGAGCGCGGAGCCAGACTCTGGATCGACATGGCCAAGGCGAAGAGTTCGTCCATCGTCGCCAGGCTCAAGCCGAGCCGCAAGGCGAGCGGGGTGGGCGTCACGACCCAGACCGACTCAAGCTCGGTGGCCTCGTCGGCAAGCCCAGCGCGCCGGTAGGTGGCGAGCTCGTCAGGCGTGGGCAGACGGTGCTCGATGAGACCCTCGTGCGCGATGCGGTCAAGCGTCTCGCCGAGTCGGGGGTGGCGGTCACCTCGAGCGAGGACTCTCCCGCCAAGCAGCGCGACGAACAAGTCGCGCTCGGCGGGCGGTAGCACCGGAGCGTCGGACGGCATGGCCTTCTGGTGTACCAGCCGGCGGTCGGCCTCTCAACAACCAAAAAAAAACGGCCCGAGGGCATCCCCTCGGGCCGCGCGTCAAGGCGATCTCTGGCCTCACATGTCGCCACCGCGCGCCACGTGCTCGAGCGCGCTGAGGAGCTCGGCGGTGTTGACACGGGTGGGCAAGTAGCCCTCGTACTCGCGCCGCCACAGAGGGTCGCCGTCCTCGTCGTGCAGTTCTGTTCTGCGCTCGGTCCAGTAGTGGATGCGGATCTCGCCGCGACGAACCTCGACCTGGGTCCGCGTCCGCACGTCCACCTCCCGCGGACCCTCGAGCCCGCTGCCCGTGCGAGAGAGGAGCCACACACTCGGCGCGTGCTGGTCCACGTGGCCTCCAGGCGTCACGTAGCCGGTCCCGTCGAGCCGCAGGATCACTGAGGCAGGCGCGCTGCTCACACGGCCTCCTGTCGCGGCGAGGCCTGGGGCTGGTCGTAGCGGGTGCCGCAGCTGGGGCACGGGTCACTGGTGGTGCCCAGGTAGATCTGGCCGCAGGTCTCGCAGCCCTGGTAGCACTTGGCCAGGCCAAGCGCGCGCTCGATCTCCTCGACCTCGTGGTCGAGCTCGTCCATGGCGGCGAGAAGCCGCT
>Ga0180434_10005678_pt1 | contig 14609 bp, 13 predicted proteins | sample SS_ome_7_FD_132453 | JGI IMG/M metagenome (GOLD analysis project Ga0180434, IMG submission 132453) | Hypersaline lake sediment archaeal communities from the Salton Sea, California, USA - SS_1_D_2 metaG | ecosystem: Environmental > Aquatic > Non-marine Saline and Alkaline > Hypersaline >... | reverse complement strand
TCGCAGGCTTAGCTGCCGGGTCTTGTGCGGCTCGTGCGCCGGCCAGCATCTGGAACGCCATCAACAGGAGAAACGCTCCGCCGGCCAGGCCGATGATGATTCGGGTGTGCGTGAGTTTGAAGATCTTGTCCATCCCCAGGACAATCACGATCATCAGCGGGAATTCCACGATGCCGTGACCCACGGCGATGAGCGGCCCGGCCCATCGCGAGCGCGCCCCCGTCGCGATAGTCGTAGCCGTTATCGGCCCCGGCGCCATCACGCCCGAAAGCGAGATTACCACCACCTGAATTAGAAAGATCAGCAACTCCATTTCAGTCATCCGCCCAGCGGATTTGCTTGAACCATTCTTTATTACGTACAGTCTCCAGGTCCGGATCCGACATCGCGTGACGCCGGTCCGGAAGAGTGCCGGCTTTTTCCCCAGTCTTGAGCCACTTCTGGCATCCTGCCTCATCGCCAAGCAAGGCCTCTGCACACGCCAAATTGTATGCGCCTGCGCCCCTCCTTATGGATTCCCCTTTTAGGCACTTGTCTTTGGCCTGTTCCAGAAGCCTGTTTCTGTCAGGCCCACCTTTTATCTTGGCCAGATCTATAAGCGCGCTGCCCCAATTGAAGTACGCTTCGTCCATGTCCGGTTTGGTCTGCGCGGCCTTTTCGTACTTCTGACATGCGTGGGTCAAGAGGGTGTCGCGTTCTGGCCCGTCTTGTTGTTTAGCCGACTCCGACAGGGCGATGCCCCAATTCAAGTATCCTTCGTGCTTATCCGGTTTAATCTGGACGGCCTTTTCGAATTTTTGGCATGCCTCGGCCAACAGGCTGTCGGCTTCAGGTCCTTCTTTTTCTCTGGCCCACTTCCACAGAGCCAGGCCCCAATTGTTGTATGCTTCGTGCATGTCTGGTTTAATCTGGATGGCCTTTTCGCTTTTCTGACATGCTTCCTTGGCAAGGTTCTCAACCTGCGGAGCAGACTTGCCCTTGCAGACGTCAACGAGTGCAGCTGCGAGATTACTTAACGCCCGCGCGTCATTTGGCTTCATATCGAGCACCTGCTTGAAGTAATCTGCGGCGATCTCATACTGTTCCTTGGCAGCCGCTCGCAGACCTTCGCTCTGAAGTCTGCTGATTTCCCGCTCCTTTTCCGCCTCTTTCCGGCTCGCTTCCCGCTGCCTTTCCCCTTCTTGTATTAACTGACTTATTGAGGCCTTGCCCTTCTCCTCTATTTCTGCGAGCTTTTTGTCAACCTCCTTATCAATGCCGGCTAAACTCTGCTCTGCTTTCTCCTCGTATCCTCTGGCTTTGTCACTTGCCTGTCTGGCTTCTCTGCAGGCCTCTCTCGCGTCTCGTAACGCTTCCTTCGCATCCGCCACAGCTTGTCTGTATTCCCTGCTGCTCTTAAATATGGCATACCCGATGGAGGCAACAACCAATGCAACTACTATTCCCAGAGCCCATTGCAGACTGTCTACGCACTCCTTGTAATACTCGGCGTGCAGTTCCGGCGCCAAGCGGGCCGGTTGCGCTTCCCGGGACAACGTTGGCTTTTCCACTGTATTCGGGTCAATAGTCGCCGCTACGTGCGAGACAAAACAGACGCACAATAGAACTGCGATGATGATTGTCTTGGAACGTATTTCCATTTTGCTGCCCTCCGCTATCTTACAGAATCTCATCAACTCATTCACAATCTTCTTAACCACACGTATAGCTCCGGATTGGCCTCTACGACGTTGAGATACGAGTCACGAGCGACGGGTGGCGAGTCACGAATTATTCACCGATGATCTTTACCAGGACGCGTTTTTTTCTTTTGCCGTCGAATTCGCCGTAGAATATCTGCTCCCACGGGCCGAAATCAAGCTTGCCGTCCGTCACCGCTACTACCACTTCTCGGCCCATGACGCTGCGCTTCAGATGCGCATCGGCGTTATCCTCGAAGCCGTTGTGGCGATACTGCGAGTACGGCTTCTCCGGGGCGAGCTTTTCCAGCCAGACCTCGAAATCGTGATGCAGGCCGGACTCATCGTCATTGATAAAGACGCTGGCCGTAATGTGCATCGCGTTGCACAGCACGAGGCCTTCTGCGATTTGGCTTTCTCGCAGAGCCTCCTGAACCTGCGGCGTGATGTTGATGTATTCCCTTCTCTTCGTGGTATGAAACCATAGCTCTTTTCTATAACTTTTCATGATGCGTCGCTCTCCTACTGCACGTGATCTTGAAGGACACGCATTTCATGGATATTTGCTCATTTTTGTCGGCGGTGCGATTGTAACAGGTTTTGTCCGGCTGGTGAATAACATCTTGCAAATTCCGGCAGGTGCAGATACCTTACCAAGGCTTCACGAAGAAACATGATGGCCTATGTTGCAGGTGGAAAGGGGGCGCTCTATGAAGAAGCAGACGGTATTCTGGGACGTGGATACGCAGTTCGATTTTATGCGGCCGGAGGGCAACCTCTACGTACCCGAAGCAGAGCAGATCATAGACAAGGTCAGCGACGTGCGAAGATTCGCGCTGGAAAACGGCTATTCCATCATCGCCGACATCGACTGGCACAGCAGGGAGAATGAAGAAATCTCAGACAATCCGGATTTCAAGGAGACGTTCCCGCCGCACTGTTTGGCCGGCTCCAAGGGAAGCCAGCGCGTGGGCGACCTGGGTAATATTCCGATAGACTACATAGAGAATAAGCCGGTCGATGAAAAGACCTTGCGCAAATTAGTGGACAAGGACCAGTTCCACGTCGTCATCCGCAAGGAGAGCCTCGACGCCTTTGAGAATCCCAACACCGACAAGCTGCTGGAGATTCTCGCGCCCGAAACAATAGTGGCTTTCGGCGTGGCGCTGGACTGCTGCGTGTCTTGTGTGCTCAAAGGGCTTACGAAGCATGGCGGCATCAAGATGATTCTCCTGAAGGATGTGACCAAGGGGCTCGGTACCCGGCCGGAAGAAGAGATATACGCCGAGTTCGAGAAAATGGGCGTCGAGATAGCGGAATTTGATGACCTCAAGGGGACGCTGTGATGTGGCTGCTCAAGGATAGCCCGGCACTTTTCACCGACCTGTATGAGTTGACGATGGCGCAGGTCTACTTCAAAAGGAGGATGAACGACCGGGCCTACTTCGAGGTCTTCGTGCGAAAGCTGCCGGACAACTGGGGCTTTTTCGTGATGGCCGGGCTCTGGGAGATTGCATCTTACCTGCAACAGTTCCAATTCACCGAGCAAGACATTGACTATCTGCACGGCACGAAAATGTTCTCCGGTGATTTCTTGGACTACCTTTCGCAGTTAAAACCCACGGTAGAAATCCGGTGCCTCCCGGAGGGCACAGCATTTTTCCCGAATGAGCCGATTCTCGAATTGGCCGGCCCCTTGATTAGTGCGCAAATTCTGGAAAGTTACATTTTGAATATCCTCGGCTTCTCCATCATTGAAGCGAGCCTGGCGGCGAGAACTTCCATTGCGGCGAACGGCGCTTCTGTAGTGGATTTTGGCCTGCGGCGCTGTCAGGGACCGGTGGCCTCTTTGCGCTCGGCCAGGGCGGCGCAGATGGCTGGCTTTGGCGCGACCAGCAACGTCTTTGCCGCTCGAGTGCTCGATTTTGCCCCCACCGGAACCATGGCACACTCCTTCGTTCAAGCGCACGAGTCCGAAGAGACCTCTTTTCGCAAGTTTGCAGAAGCCTACGGTGAAAATGCTATTTTGCTGGTCGATACGTATGATAGTATTGAGGGTATAAAAAAGGCCGCCAAGGTCGCGAAGCAATTCCGCAAAGACGAGGGCATCGAAATAAAGGGCATCCGGCTCGACAGCGGAGACATAGTGGGCTTGAGCAATTTCGCTCGCAAGTATTTTGACGACAACGGCGTGGGTTTTCTGAAGATCTTCGCCAGCGGCGACCTGGATGAGTTCAAGATACACGATCTGCTGCAGCAGGGAGCGCAAATCGACGGCTTCGGCATCGGCACACGCTACTCGGTCTCGCAGTTTGCTCCGGCCATCGGGATCGTCTACAAGCTCGTTCGGTACGGGCAAAAGGGTGTCTTGAAGAGGTCACCGGAGAAGCAAGTTCGTCCCGGCAGAAAGACCGTCACCAGGGTCAAAGGCAAATATTACGAAAAGGACGTTGTCTCGCAGTTCCAGGGCAATGCCGATGACTTGCTGCGGCCTTTCCCGTCAGCCGAGCCGATGCAAACAATCCAGCAGCGTCTGGCCGCCGAGCTGTCGTGCCTGGACGATTCGGTAAAAGCCATTCGCAATCCTGCGAAATATCCTGTCGAGTCTGCGTGACCCCCTGCGGTGCACGGGGCTAATGTTTCTGCGCCCGATTGTTTCTTGACATTTGCTTCAGTGCCTATAAGATTTCGCCGAAATCAGAATCGGTCGTGGAACTTCACGATTTTCACCAACATTACATTTAGGAGTGTACAATGAGTGATAAAGAAGCAGATCTGGCCGGGCCGGGTATCGGTGACTATGCCGAGCTGGAGAAAATCCTGCCGCAAGATTATAGCTCCTTGCTGTCCCCGAAAGAAACGCAGATAGCTACCTACGTGATCAAGGACTATATCGAGGAGAATCTGTGCAAGGAGCTGAATCTGATTCGTGTCACCGTACCGCTGATCGTGGACGTGGAAAGTGGCGTCAACGACTACCTGGACCGCGACGGCTCAAGGACGCCCATCGGATTTCACATTTCCAACGATCACGACAAGAACCCGATCGACGCCGAGGTTGTCCAGGCTGCGACGAAATGGAAGCGCATGGCCTTGAAGCAGTTCGGCATGGACACCGGTGAGGGACTGCTTACGGATATGCGAGCGGTGCGCAAGGACTACTTTCTCGATCACGACCACAGCGCGTATGTGGACCAATGGGACTGGGAATTGGCCATCACCGAAGAGCAGCGAAATCTCGGCTTCCTAAGAGAGGTCGTGCAGAAGCTCTGGAAGGTCCTCAAAGGTGCCGAAACCCACGTCCAGGAGCTTTTCCCTCAGCTAAAAACCGACAAGTACCCGAACTTGCCGGATGAGCTTACGTTTATTCATGCCGAGGACATACTTAACAAATTCCCCGATCTGCCGCGCAAGCAGCGCGAGACAGACATTGTACGGGAGTATCCCGCGATCTTTATCATAGGCATCGGCTGGGTGCTCGACGATGGCTACCCGCACGAGATGCGGGCGGCGGATTACGATGACTGGATCACTGAGACCACGTCGGAGGACGGCAGGCCCATGCACGGGCTGAACGGCGATATTCTGGTCTGGAACCCCGTGACGAAGCGGCGCCACGAGCTGACCTCGATGGGCATTCGCGTCAACAAAGGGGCGCTCAAAAAGCAGCTTGAGATTTCCGGCCAGCTTGATTTTCTTAAGCTGCCTTACCATCAGGCCATCTTGAACGATGAGATTCCGCTTTCTATCGGCGGCGGCATCGGCCAATCCCGCACCTTTATGCTGCTGTTGAAAAAGGCCCACATCGGCGAGGTCAGCGCCACCGTCTGGCCGAAGGTTCTCAAGGATATGTGCAAAAAGAAGAACATCCACATGATTGAGTAACCATCACGTCGTCATTGCGAGCGCAGCGAAGCAATCTCAAACTATTAGCCCCCGGCACTGCCGGGGGTTTTCTCTATATACTTGGATTCTCCCCGGAAAAACTCCAGCCATTTGAGCATCAAAGCGTCCGCGATGTGTCCGGAGTCTTTGCACTCTGTGGGCGTCTTTCCCCAGTAAAACCCGATCCAGCCACAGGCGTATCTTTGCGAATCTTCAATGAATTGCTCAAGCTCCTCCATAGCGCATTTCAGAGGGAATATTTCCTCAATGACTACGGGCTTTCCCACAGAGAACCCGGCCAGAGTGTCCATCGCCTCATCGAGCTTGCCTCTTTCAGGGTAAAGATGCACGCTGATAAAGTCCAGCTCGCCGGCAATCTTCTGCGGCGCAAAGCCGGATGTAAGTCCCGTGCCCGGCAGACTCCACGGGACCAGGCCCACAGTAATCAGATGGTGTTTATCCTGCTTGCGAATGGCCGTCGTCAGTTTTCTGAGCCATTGCACCGCAACGGCCTCGCGTGGTCGCTCGCCTGCCTGTAACGTGATGAACTGAACGAAGTGCTTTCCGGCGAAGGCAGGGCCGAGCCAGTCGGTACGCTTCTTACGGCCGGGCACCACCGGCTCGTTCATCAAATCGTAGCAGAACACCGCAGGACTGCCGGTACAGCGCTTGGCAACAGCCTCCCAGAAGCAGGCCTGCACATCCCAACGCTCTTGCTCGGACAGCTTATCGTACCATTGAGGCACATCTTTCTTGTGGTAGCAGCCAAGTCCGGTGACATCAAGATAGAGCTGCTGGTCTTCGGCCAGGTCGACCAGATGGGAGAACCTGTCCAGCGACGCCGCGTTAGGCTCGTTCGGGCCTTCCATGAATTTACCGACCTGGAGGTGGATGCGGACGACGTTGGCGCCAAGCTTTTTCATCTCACGGAAATCCTGCTCGACGGCGTTCCACTGCTGATGCCAGTAATCTTCGAGCAGCCGGCCATCCCGGTCATGGTCGTAATTGAAGCCCCAGGGCACAAATACGTCGCCCGACTTCTCCAGGACGAAGGACCGCTTATCTTCGGCGATAGTCACCCATTCCAGTTCTCCGCATCGCGCGACAGCCGGAGCGATGACAGATAGCACCGAAAACCCAAGCACGATCGCATCTTTTGTGAATTTTGCACCGGTCTTCACAAAGAACTCCATACGCTTTCGCGGGCCGCGTTGCACAGACGCTATCGGACACTTTTGCCAAGTAAGGCCAGAATAGTATAAAACCTCTTCCACCTTTTTCACCTCTTCTTAAAATAAATCTATCTCGAAAGACAGACTCAGGTGCAGCCGTATAGTTTTATCCAGGGAAGCGGCAAGCCAACGCTTTACCGGTGTTGGCTCTCCCAAAGTCAGAAGAATGTCATGATCTATATTCTTCGTTGTCCTTTTGCCTTTCCAGAACACCCCAAGCGTATTTGAAATAGCTCTCAATCTGTCGCAAAGGGGGCTTAGCTTGCCAATAAAACTGAATAGTTCATCTGCCGGGACACCACCGACATCCAAGCCAATGCCCTTGATCACTGGATTTTCACACCACATCGAGAGTATGCTGCGGGCATTCTCCAATTCTTTCTTGCGTTCGGGCGGCCGTTCTTGCGATTGCTCTAAACAGTGCCCGGCAGCTATAGATTTGATAATATACTCGGCCTCCTTATCAGCTTCGTGATAGCACGCCTCAAAACGCGTGATGAGCTGCCTTAGGGCCTTTGGCTGGTCATCTAAAGGAGCGATGGCGTCCTGCATGGCATCTATCTGCTGAAGCTCCTTATCATCGAGAAAGGTCTTGTTGTCGGGACCATAGCAATTCAACCAGCAGGCTCTTAATTCATCCCGCATAAGCATTTCCTTTCTACCGGATAATCTTAGCTTTTTACTGCTGCAACAGTTTCTGATAAACCGCCTCGATCGTATCAACCATAGTCTCCGGCGCGAATTTCTCTTTTACAGATTCTCTACCACTTTTGCCAAGCTGCTTTCTCAAATGTTCATCTGCGATCAATTCTGCGCAGGCTTCGGTCAATTGCCGAACGTTTTCCGGTTCTATCAGCCGGCCGGTGTTTTCATTCACCACTTCTGCCGCGCCGTCCACGTCGAAGGAAACAGCGGGTTTGCCGCACAGCATCGCTTGTGGCAGCGTCCGGGCAAGGCCCTCGCGCAAAGAACAGTGAACCAGGATGTCCGATGCTTGGATAGCAAGCGGAATCTCATCGGGCGGCAAAAGGCCGGTGAATTTGATCCTGTCGACTAAACCGAGTTCTCGCACTCGCTTTCTGAAATCGTCGGCTAAGTTGCCGTCACCGACCCACAGCCACACAACATTTTCAAATCGCGGTGCAAGCTGTTTGGCCGATTCCAGTATGTATTTGTGCCCCTTGAGCATAAACAGCCGGGCGATCGTGACCAGTACAACGGCGTCTTGGCCAATTCCGTATTTTCGGCGAAAATCCTTGATGCGCTGCTCGGAGGTTGCCTTCAGGAATTGGTCTTCTTCGATGGCGGAGTAGGCGGTGACATAAGGTTTGTCGAGGCCGATGCCCGCTGCTTTTTGCTGCGCGGTCATGGCATCTGCAACGCTGATAAAGAAATCTGTGCGCTTGGCGGCGGACTTCTCGATACCAATATAGAATTTATTAAGCAGCCGGCTTTGATAGGGATGAAAGGCCAGGCCGTGAATCGTATGCACGATCCCCAATTTCAAATTTGGAATTTCAGATTTCAATTTCTCAGCGCGCAGACTGTGTGCCGCAAATCTGCCTAAGATTCCGGCTTTTGCCGAGTGCGTGTGGACAATGTCCGGTTGCAGCTCTCGCAGGTATTTTTTAATTTTCCGGTAGCTTATATAGTCTTTGACCGGTTCGATAGGGCGTCTTAGCTCATTTATCAGGATAACCTTATACTTTTGCTTCTTGGTTTGGTCGAAAAGTTGTCCTTCCGGACCTATAGCCGGCCCCGTGATGAGGGTGACATCATGGCCGCGCTGAGCCAGGAGCTTGCAGGTAATCAGTGTGTTTTCCTGCGCGCCGCCAAGTATCAGCCTTGTAATTATATGAACGATTTTCATCAGCAGAAGACAGAATACAGGAGACAGAATACAGGATAAGAGTCTGTTTCGCTACTTCATAATTGTGCCTGAGTTCTGGTCACTATGGCTTTTGAGTACGCCGCTAAGAGTCTGCCGATCTCATCGAGTTGACCTGAAAGCCCTTCAATGCTGGCGTAGCCCAAGTCCCTTGTCAGGATCAGGTAATAACGGCATTCTTCCAGCGAACCCTGCGCTATCTTCGACAGGATTACCAGACCTCATTCTTTTCTCTCGAACTTTCCAGTAAAGGTCAACAGCCGGGCACCTTCCTACATCAATTGTGTCCAGAAGACCATCTACGTCAATCCGGACTTGAGGATTGAAAGCTTTCAGGATTCTGTCGACTTTCAGATAGCGTTTGATCCAGTCTCTTCGATAGCATTCGCGGTCATTGAAATATTCGTCCTTTCGTTGTATATCTTCTGATAAGGCGGCATTAAAGCCCTCTATCCGCTGCTGATATATCTCTGGATTCTTTTCTTTCCACGTGAGGGTTTCCTCTACCCATTGTCGGACCGACACTACCTGAACTTCGGTCGGAGTTGCCTCCTTGTTCTCGAGCTGGCCAAGCTCATTTTCTTCAAGATAGTCTGGGACTTGATTTGCCAAGATACCACGTGCTGAACGTAGAATGCTGTTACCAGAGAGCTTTTGGAAGATGGGCAGATCGGGCACCTGAATCTGTGGGTTTTGCTTATGGCATAGGTCGAACACCTCGCGCGTATAGAGCAGATAATCTGCCTCAAGGAGATATTTGAGATTCGCTGAATCAACAACAGCTGCTATTTCGCCTGCAGATTCTGTCGTTGCGTTGCCTTCCACCCATTCCAGAGTTGCGGCCTGGTTGAAGATAAGCCCACAGTACGATCTGATACATTCGTCGATACAGCGATAGGCTTCGTGAGACTGTCCGGTCTGCAGTTTTTCTCCTTTTCTCACCTTCGCAATATTGATTAGGTGATTTGTGTCAAGATAGATTTTCGGCGGTCGTTGAATGATTTTGTGTTTCTCCCACTATACCTAATTTTCTCAAATCTCGTGTATTCTGTATTCTGTCTTCCGTCTTCCGTTCAGTATGTGATTCTCATCAAGCAGAGTCCCGCGGCCGGGGCCATGGGTCCCGCGGCGGTGCGATCTTTTGCCACAAGAATTTCATTTATCTTTCCCGGCTTCCATCTACCCACGCCGATTTCGACCAGTGTGCCGACAATGTTTCGCACCATATTATATAAGAAGCTATTGCCTTGGACATCAATGTAAACCCACCCGCTCTCGTGTTGCGTCCCTTCGGCTACGCTCAGGACAGGATCGCGTATTGCGTATTGCCTATTGTCATTCCTGCGAAAGCAGGAATCCATTTTTCCTTTCTGGGGATATGCATCCGGGACAGTGCGCGACGAGCTGACATCGCAGCGAAAAATTGTCCGCACGGAGTTTTCGCGCTCATCCGCAGCCGACGCGAAGGACTTAAAGTCTTTCTCGCCCAGCAGAAGTCCGCCGGCGTGTGACATCGCATCCACATCAAGCGTCGCCGGCACGTGCCAGCAATGGTTCATGTGCAGAACCGGTCGAACAGTGCCCGTATAGATAGTGTAGCGGTACCACTTTCGCTTGACCGCACCGATAACGTCAAAGCCCTTTGGGACCTCTACCGCCTCGGTAACCGCCATGTCGAGCGGCAGCCTGTCGGTGATGGCCTGGGCGAGGTTTTCGGTGGGTATGGGCGAGTCAATCTGAATAAGGGCTGCCTGGCCCAGCGCACTGACTCCGGCGTCGGTCCTGCTGGCCCCGCAGACGCGCACTTTCTCGCCCAGCAAACCCCGCACCGCCTCGCTGAGCGTGCCCTGTACTGTTCTCAGGCCGGGCTGAATTTGCCAGCCGTGGTATTCGCTGCCATCGTACGCAATCGTGAGCTTTACATTGCGAATGGCCATCGTGCACAATCACAGCAGTTTCTCAGCAATTTGAACGGCGTTTAGCGCTGCACCTTTTCGCAATTGATCACCGGCTACCCAGATATTTATGCCGCGATTATCCGGAATAGATTCATCCTGCCGGATCCGCCCCACCAGAATGTCATCTTTGTCCGTGGCGTCAATCGGCATGGGAAAGCGATTGTGCTCACGGTCGTCCAGAACCTGCACGCCCGGCGCTGTGCTCAGCAAGTCTCTGACCTGGTCGGGCGTAATCGCGTCGATGAACTCCAGATTGATACTCTCACAGTGAGCCCTGAATACCGGGATGCGAATGCAGGTGCAGGTGATCGCAATATCCGGGCAGTCGAAGATCTTTCTGGTCTCATTGACCATTTTCATCTCTTCGGTATTGTATCCGTTTGGACCAAGGTCGGAGTTATGGCTGAAACAGTTAAAGGCGATCTGATACGGAAACGCCTCGCATCGTGGCTCCTTGCCGTCGAGGACGTCTCGAGTCTGAGTTTCCAACTCCAGCATCGCCTGCATACCCGCGCCGCTGGTGGACTGGTAGGTGCTGACCACCATGCGTTTGATCGTGTTGGCCTTGTGCAGGGGCCAGACCGGCACAATGCCGATGATTGTCGAGCAGTTCGGGTTCGCAATGATGCCGTTGTGTTCCTGGATTTTCTGCGGATTGATTTCCGGCACGACCAGCGGCGTGTCTGGATCCATGCGAAACGCGGAGGTGTTGTCTATCACCACTGCACCGGCCTGCACCGCCGCGGGCGCGAACTCTTTGCTCCGCGCTCCGCCGGCGCTGAACAACGCGATATCGATACCCTCGAAGCTGTCCTTGCGAAGTTCCTGGACGATGTATTGCTTACCTTTGCACTGGACTTGCTTGCCGACCGACCGGCTGCTGGCCAGCACCCGCAGCGAATCAAACGGATAGTCCCGCTGCTCAAGGATTCTCAAGAATTCCTGACCGACGGCTCCGGTCACCCCCGCTATCGCCAGATGGCAACCCATACGCAAGGCTCCTAAACTGAACCTGTGCTCTATCCAAACTTAAAGGCAGCCCAACAAAGCTGCCCGTCCGCACTGTTACTACGGAAATCCGTATTATACACGTATATCGGCAAAACGCAAAAGATACTGTGTTAATAAAGACATTCAATATTATTTATGCTGCCGGCTGTGCCGCCTGTCTTTGCCACACTGCCGCCATTACGGATGCGGTAATAATGCAGATAAATACGAAAGCCGCCGCCGGCATCGCTGCTTTTTCGCCGAAGTGCTTCAGCGCCAGGACCGTGCCCAGCCCGGCGTTCTGCATCCCGATTTCAATGGCCAATGTTCGCTTTCGGCGCAGGTCCATCCTGAAAATCGCACCCACCGTGTAGCCTGCACACATGCCGTAGATGTTCAGTACCACCGCCGCCGTCAGAATAAGGCCCGTTATGGTGAGCAAATAGTCTTTGTTCAGGGCAATCACCAGAGAGCATATAAATATGATAAATGTCACCGATATGGCCGGAAAAACCGCCAGCACTTTTTCTATCTTCTTCCCGAACAAAAGCCTTACCCCGAATCCTACGCATAGTGGCAGGATAACTGTTAGGATCACGCTCAGTACCATCTGCCAGAAGGGGACTTTCAGCACCGAGCCCGCCAGAACCAGCGTCAGGCCCGGCGTCAAAACCGGCGCCAGCAATGTCGAGACGGTGGTCAGCGAGATTGAGTAGGCCGTGTCCGCCTTGGCAATATAGCTCATCACGTTGCTTGCCATTGCCCCCGGTGCCGAGCCGGTCAATATCAGCCCGACTGTTACCTCCGGCGGCAGGCCAAAGAGCCGGGCCAAAACGAACGCGCCCAGCGGCATGATGCTGAATTGCGAACAGCAGCCGATCAGAACGATAAGGGGCTTGGCGACGATGCGCTTGAAATCCTCGACCTCCAGAACCGCGCCGATGCCGAACATCGTCAGCGCGAAGAACCAATCCATCCAACCGCGAAGCGCCACGAACGGGCCCGGCACAAAGTATGCCGCCACGCCGCAGATGACCACCCAGATGGCGAAGTACCTGGTGTAGAACGACAGAATTCGGCCGAGCATAGTGCCGCAGAGTATAATCCTCCAGCTTTGACGTGACAACCTATTTGCGCTGCCAATTCTATTCGGGGTTTTGTTTTCTTTCGCGCAGGACTTTTTCCGCACGCTTGCGCTCGGTGATCTCCAGCGTGATTTCCACGCCCCCGATGATATTGCCTTTGTCGTTTCGAACCGGAGAGCCTTGAATAAACCATGCCCTTCCATCCGGCGTCCACTTTTCTGTTTGCTCGGATTGACCACTGTTCATCGCTCTGGCCACCGGGCAATCCGGACACATACTATCGCGAGCTGCCCACAGCTCGTAGCAATGCCGCCCAATCACTTCTTCTCGGCTGAGATTCAGCGACTCGCACGCAGCGCGATTGGCCCACAAGATCGTCATGTCCCTGTCCTCGTACAACACGTGCTCCGCCAGGCTATCCAGAATGGCGCCTTTTTCCTGCTCGGCCTTTTCCAGCGCCTCTTCTGCTTGCTTGCGCGAAGTGACATCACGGATACTCTCGCGGTGCCCCAGCGAATTTCCCTTGTCATCGTAGATCGGCTGCCAGGACATCTCCGCCCAAATCGTGCCGCCGTCTTTGCGCTGCAGCCGGAACTGCACATCATTGCCCGTGCTTCCCTTCATGGCCGAATGGAAAGCCCGAACCATCCTGTCGCGGTCCTCTTCGGCAATGACCGGCCTGGGATAGTCCGACATCGCCGTGATCTCTTTTATGTTGTAGCCCGTGACGCGCTCTGCCGCCGGGTTGGTCCACAGGACGCGGCCGGTCGGCCCGACCCATACCTCCCAGTCGTAGGTGTAGTCGGCAATCGCCTTGAAGCACTGCTCGCTCATCCGGGTGGCCAGCTCGCTTCTCCTGCGCTTCGTGACATCATCATAGATAGCCACGATGTGGCCGGACGGCAGCTTGTATACGTAGTTCTCGCGCCAGCCGGCAATCCGGTCATCTTTGTACACGGAGACAGGATGGTGCTCCGGCTCGCCCGTCTTCCATACCCGCTGAAACACCTCGAACAGGCCGAAATCTTTGACGCCCGGAAAGACCTCCGCCACGCTCTTGCCGATCAGGTCTTCTTTTTTGACCTTGTCGATCTCTTCGGCCGCCCGGTTAAAATCGACGAAGACAAAATGTTCGCCGTCGTTTCGTGCCTCGTAGATAGCCACTCCGCTGCTGACACTTTCGAACATGGCCTTGAATCGGCTTTGATACTCCCGTAGCTGCTCTTGGACGTTTGCCTGTGGCTTGCCTGTGTGTTCGCTTGCGTTTGTCATTGCGTTGCCCCCGCAGGAAATCCTGCCCGGGTTGTGTTAGAAATATACTCTCGCCGTTCGGTGCTTGTTCAGAACCCGCGTTTTTGCATTTATTCAGCCGCCTGTGGCGCGGCCTTTCCCCCCACCATTGCAAATCAAGTTCTACTCCGCGCTACTAAGCCCTTTCCATCACCGCCTTTTGGCCTGTAGTTCAGCAGTTTAGCCGCACGGCCCGCAACTGCCGCCCTCGCCTTGGTGCCTCTATTTTTGACCTGATTGGCCTGTGGTAAAGGCAAAAATCCCCCAAAACCAAAAAAACTTCACCACCCGCCCATTAGCCCGCGGCACCGCCGCGGGTTCTGTTACGTTTGGCGTTATTACGCACCGCCGCGGGTCGCCCGCGTGTTGTGACTTGCACTCCGACACGGATCAGTTATAATGGTGCGGAGATAGACCAGCGGCCCCTGCCGGTTGTGACTTGCACTCCGACACGGATCAGTTATAATACCTCCGCAACATCCACGATACCATCCACGTTGTGACTTGCACTCCGACACGGATCAGTTATAATGACTCGGCCTGGACAACGCTAAAGGCAATGGTTGTGACTTGCACTCCGACACGGATCAGTTATAATGACT
>Ga0180434_10005677_pt1 | contig 14610 bp, 11 predicted proteins | sample SS_ome_7_FD_132453 | JGI IMG/M metagenome (GOLD analysis project Ga0180434, IMG submission 132453) | Hypersaline lake sediment archaeal communities from the Salton Sea, California, USA - SS_1_D_2 metaG | ecosystem: Environmental > Aquatic > Non-marine Saline and Alkaline > Hypersaline >... | reverse complement strand
TAAACAATATGATTGCTGGCACGTCGACTGATGCCGCAATATGGGCTGGGCCAGAATCTGCGCCAATTATGAGTTCTGATTTCTCCATAAGAGCGGCTAGCGCCACTATGCCGAGCTTTCCGGTCCAGTTGGCAACGCTTGACCATGGATGTCGTCCAAGTATTTCGCTAGCAACCCGTCGATCTTCCTCATTACCCACCAAAATAACTTCTGCATTGTAGTGAACAATTAGGCATCCAATAAGTTCGCGAAAATGGCCGACGGACCACCGCTTCGCAGCAGTGCCGGCACCGACGTGAACCACTATCCTTGGACCACACGACTTTTGATTCGCCGACAATCGTTCCAACAAATGGGTAACCCGTTGTCGCGCAGCCTGACTGGGGTGAAAAACTGGAAGGCAACTTCTTGGTTTTTCGGAAGGGTAGATTCCCAGCTCGGCAAGTAACGCTATACGCGACTGGGCCTCTGGCCTATTGGGAACAAATGGGGGACTGTTGGTCAACAGGAACCCACCACCACCACTATCCCACCCCAAACGCCGGTGCGCACCACAAAGCCAGAGAATCAAGGCAAAGGGAAATTCGCCGCGAACATCAATCGCCACATCGATGTTGCGTTTTCGCAAAGCAAAACCCCAATAAAGGGTCGAGAATATCCAGCCATTACGACTCAATCTGGACAGTCGATTGGTATATGATACGTGTACGATATCAACTTCCGTAATGGCACTGAAAAGTTCGCGATTGCTATCGCTGGTCAATACTTCGATCCTCGATTCTGGCCAACGCTCACGAAGCGCACGCAACATGCCCGTAGTTATAACAGCGTCGCCCAGGTGATCCAACTGAATCAGCAAAATCGATCTCGGATCGTCACTGGACAAACTTTCTCTATTTCTGTTCCGCAAAAATTTTCGAGTAACTTTGAAGACCGTGCCTCCAAGAAAATCGATTACTGCGAACAATAGTCGCCAACGCTGTCGCACGTAGCGATATCGGCCGACAAACCGTTGTTTATATTGATGCTTTTTGAGGTCGTTTTGCATAAATTTATGTATTCACTGTTCCACGAAAATTCAAAACTTCTTCATAGACTCCCTTTGTAATCCGAGCGACTTTTTCCCACGAGAACGCCTGGCCGATTCTCGTGGCCAACCGACTGTTGCGCCGTTGCAACAACGCTGTGCTTACAGCACGACGAATGCCGCATAAGTTGTTTGGCCTGACGTATTGAGCATCTTCTCCGAAGTATTCCCTTGTTGAGCCACAATCGGGCAAAATGAGTGGAACACCCGACATGCCAGCTTCTAGTGCGGCAAGGCCCGGTGTTTCAAACCAGCTAGTAAGCGCCAAGCAGCCGCAAGCCGCATATGCGCTCTCCAAAAGCGGATCAAAGTGGTCAACTCGTCCGATAAATGTGACATTCGGCCCACCCTCACGGCGACAAGCCGCCTCGTACGCTTCATGTCCAGGAACCACGTCGCCAAGGATTACTATTGGGACGTCGGTTTCTTGCAAGGCCCGGATCAAACCGAGCTGATTCTTTCGAGGTTCGATTCGTCCGGCGGAAAGGACGAAGCCATGGAGCCCATAACTTTGTACAAAAGATTCCGGGTTAACCTGTCCAAATCGACGATTGGCCCCGTTGGGTACGACGGATATACGATCAGGTCTCACCTCGAAATATCGCACGAGCTGTTGAGCCTCTGCGTTAGAATTAGGTATAAGCCTATCCACAGTATGGTAGAGCCGTCGCCGCCACGATGGAAAACGTGGAAAGGCTGACCGAATCAGAAATTTACTACACGCAGATAATCTACCTCGCCGAGACTCTTGACTTTGCCAATAGCTGGCAAGTTCAAACCACGCGACTGTCGACAACACAACTGGAATATTTTGTGCCTTGGCTGCCAAAGCCAGCGGTAGATGCGAAGGCAAACTACCGAACAGATGCAAACAATCAACACCACAAAGCGAATCATTCCCAGAATCTGAAACCTCAGTACTGACCCCGATCGAGGACATTGCATGTGCAGTTGCTTGCATTTGGATCTCGCCGCCACCCGGTGCTACCGATGCATCAGGTCGCCCGGCCAACCGCACTTTTAGGGTCGTCTCGACCGGCTCTATATCGACGTTAATAGGCGATTCAGATTGTAAGTTAGAGATTGAATTCATCTTTGCATATGTTTGCAATTATTTTTTCCACAAATGCCTCAACGTACGCTTCACAAGGTTTCGCCAGTTGCTGATCTGAATCTCATCGGTTGGAGTAACCCGCTCCCAGTCGACAAGACGACAGATGTGTGAGCGAACGCCCTCTGAACGATCTACACGAACCGGTCGAAATATGCTGTTGCCCGATCGATTCTCGTACGCCAACGAATCGGGTGAAAATCTCATGGTTTTTTCACGCAACGGCATAAGCGCGACGTGGCGGCCACGAAAATACTCAACGCCTATGTGATATTTGGACGTCCTATGCCGGGTCCTGATGACGTAATGATGGTCGCCAGACCAAACCTCAAGGTCAACATTTGATCGCGCTCGCCACCAGTCGTTGAACTGAGTTAAAGTTGTTTTCCAAATTGCGCAAAATTGGTTCGCCGTCTCAAATACACGTCTCAGCAGTTGCGGATAGCGCCCCAGTCGGCCAGTTGGATGCCCGTAGAGGAACACTGGTCTACCCGATCGATAGTTGGAATTTAGGACTTGCTCGAAGTATCCTATTGCTGAATCGGCCGCGATGTCCTCGGCATGACGCAATGGTTTCGACTTGCCCAGACGAGCGGCATCTAGAAAAAGCCCGAGACTCACCGGATGGATCGGAATTTGGAGTACACCTGCGTTGCCTGGGAGAAATGGCAACTCGTCGTATGCCAAACCAAACTCAGAGCTGTGTGTAATGCCCAAATCGACCAGAGCAGCTAGCAATCCACTACAAAAACGTCCGTGTGGCGCCACAAACCCCGAGGGCTCCAGGCCCGACTCGCGTAGCCGATCCACCCCCCGTTTGATATTCGTTGAGTTTTCCTTTTTCGTGCGATAGGTGTGGTGCCAGTATCCATGCGAACCTACGTCCAAGCCTCGTAATTGGGAAAGGGCTTGATTGACATTTTCGTATGCTGATGCATTTACGTAATGACTGGTTGCCGTTTCGTTGCCTGATATTGCCTGCAATGTAGTCGAGAAGTCGTCCGGATCGTAATTATCGTAGTCGATTCTGAAATTTAGCGCGCTTCTGTATGGAAATGGAAAAGGCGAAACGCGGAGCCAGATACCGCCAGACTTTTCGACTATCGCCCGTAAACGCGACAATATTTTCTGTCTAATCCTTCTTTTGTCAAATCGGGCAATCTCTTCAGCCAGTCTAAGTTCGCCGACATACCACTCGAATCGGATCGAATTCAAGTCTTCTAAAGCCTCAAATGGTTCAACACCACAACCTTCGCGGAGGAGGTCCACATCGATGACAACTTGTTCATTAGAAGGCGGTTGCCAGGGCCCCTTTTTCGAATCGACCAAAATAAATCGCCCCTCAGGCACGGCAGGGTTGCGGTTACGAAATGGAACGCCCTCCTGCAGAAGCGCTTGACGAAGTCCACGGGGAACGTTGTCGAGGATCAGCGGCAAAATGGGAAGTTGGCATTCAGGCAATGGAGTTACAACCTTTTGGAAGAAATTGACAAAAGTGATGTTCCACAAGTGTCAGAAAAGCAGTTCTGTCGTGTCAAATCGGCTGGTTCATTTTCGATTGAAGGGGCGGAAGCATCGACTTCTCGTAGTTTCCAAAGCTGAGAGTGCCGATTACTCAATACCCATTCGGAAACTCCGCTTAGAAAGCAGAACAGCCAACCCGTTGGACCGTCAAGAAGGCCGTGCTTTATGAACAAACGTCGAAGGACCTCGCGACATGGAGATATCCATGCATCAGATCGACGTGGCCGGCGACCGGCCGACACGCGAGCATTTGACTCTAGCATCGTGTAACGATGCATCTTTGTAAAAAATGTCTCCAAATCCGGAATCGTACTATGATTGAACCAAGATTGTATGTGCCCTACTCGCCCATCAACTTTGAGTACCTCATGCACATCGCCAATCCAACTAGCCGACCGGCGGCGAAACAATCTAATCGGATTATCGTCTTGGGTGCCCGAGCGACGTATTTTTCGGCCGAATATCGAACTTCTGATCGGAATGCGCCAAGCCGAATAGCGAGGATCGTTGATTCGAGATTTCATTTCACTTACGAAATGCGAAGTCGGCCGCTCGTCGGCGTCGATCGAAAGTATCCAATCGCTTTTGGCCAAACTTGCGGCGTGATTGCGCTGATTGGCAAACGAATCGAACTCGCGTGATACGACGGTACAACCGTGCGACTTTGCCACCTGGACTGTCAAGTCGCGCGAGCCCGAATCGACTACCACAATCTCATCAAACCAATGAAGTTCCCGGAGCAATTCGCCAATATTACGTTCCTCATTCAGCGTGAGAATAACCGCCGCTACTGTTGGCACACCGCTCATTGTGCACCTCCGAGCCGTCTGGCGACAAGGACGTATCGCGCCATCCATCGAAAGTTGTAGTAAACCGCGATCAGAGCTAGTTCGAGCGTAAGATAGCCTGTTAACAAGCCGGCAGCCAATAGATGTAAACGTACATCAGCATTTCCTGGCAAGTGGTACAAGCGTTTCAGCCAACCGAAGTTTCCGTCGCCGGCCATCGATTGCTCAGCTTCTGTTGCAGCCTTTTGCGAAGACCCCTCGAAATTCAACCCGGCCACCAAAAGATACTTGCCAGCAACAAAAGCAAACAGCCATACCCATGGCCAAGTTGAATTCGACAGTCTGGCGGCCGCAAAGGCCACTGCCATGTGAATTAGTATGTCACACAACTCGTCTATGTTGGCATCTAACCACGCCCCAAAGTCAGACATCGTATTTTGACGTCGTGCAAGCTGCCCGTCAGCCCGATCAAAAAGCCAGGCTGTCAAAACCAGCATGCCGGCAATCAGTGTTGCGGTTGGCAAAAAAACTAGTATTCCGGCCGCACAAAAGGTCAATAGCAGGCCGCAGATCGTCAGGTGTATCGGTCGAACCGGTGTATCGCAAAGCAGGGTTGCAAACCGGTCTGCAATTCCACACGCATACCACCGTGAAATCGGATGACGCCACGGCCGCCGTATCTCCTCCGTCGCCAGGCCTGCGGTTGCCGCATGCCCAGAAAGCAACTTATCGACTGTGATACTCAAGTGTAAGTTTCCAAATAGCCCGATTTTACTGTTTTAGACACAGTTTGCTTAAACAACGCGGCAGACTTCGGAGAAGGTTCGGTTAAAACCGACCTCCGCATACGATCTGGATGAAAATGGACAAAATACTTTCGCTCTCGGGAAATGTTAGAGCGACTGCGAAATTTTGTTCGAAACAAGTTCGGAACTTGCAAAAGAGCTCGGCATAGCGCCGTTGTAAACTCAAAGCGTCGGCGATTGTGTATATGCAACGACCGGAAAATATCGAAAAGCATCCGAACAGGCAACCAAAATAATTCGCGTAAAACGTGTTTCGGGTGACGAATATTTTTCCACTGAAATAGAAGCGTGTTTCTCAAAGCCAGCAAATCGCACTCCTCACTGCCAAGCACTGGACCGAATGTCGCCATGCCGCGATGGTACACGACAGACTCCGGAACATACTGTATGTGGTATCCGGACATGTAGGCACGAAATGAAAGGTCCACATCTTCCAAACGGCCGGGCAGATAAAGCGGATCAAATCCTCCTAGTTCTTCAAACTTTCGACAGTCAACCGCCATAGCCGCGCCAACCGAAGCAGTTAGACTCGGTTCGAATATCTTCCTCTCGTGTTCTGGAAACAATGCCGTCGCCTGTACAATTCCCCAGTGCCAACGGATGGCCGTCCTAAATCCTTCGTAAGTGCGTCCGTCGAATCGCCAACACAGTGGCGCAGCCATAAAACACAGCGGGTTTTGTTCCAACTCGACAATCAGTGGGTCGATGCTCAATTGCCCCAACTTAATGTCGTTGTTCAACAGAAGTGCAAAATCTCCATCCAAAGTTGGGACCACTTCGTTGAACGAGCATAGGCCTCGGTTGAGGCTGCGAACTATCTGAACTTCCGGAAAGCTCTGAGATAGCCAACTAATAGAGTCGTCGGTCGAAGAATTATCGATCACAACAACCTTACAGTCGTGACGCGATGCTTCAGCTGCCAGCAAAATCGACGGGAGACATTCGGCAAGCAGTTGGCGTCCGTTGTAGTTCAAAACTAGTATGTAAACGAGCATTTCTTGAGCCAGATTGACCTATTGTGTTTACAAAACGGTACACTGCCGGCCATTTCTTCCGCAGAATGGCCGTATAGTTCAGACGCAAGCGGCACACAATAGAGAGATTTGGCTTGGCGGGTCAAGACGACTGCCAGAGCACGATTAAATCGACTTACCCAGCTTTCCCTGGGCGCCTGAATTGCGACGGATTGGTTAAACTGGAGCCCGTCGGTCGGATGATCCAATGGCAGTCGAGAAATACCATTTCGTGACCGGGTGGGAGACGATACCAGGCCGAGAATTCGTGTTCGGCCGACTGTTGAATTTGTGAGCGGACTATCGACCATCCAGCAACACAAATCCCGACTGGAACCATGATACACAAGTAGACGCGTGCAGCGAATAAAGTGTGGTCTCCGAACATCCATTGGGCAAAAGCCAGGCCAAATACGGTGTTCATAATAACGTGCGTCTCACACGATTTTCGTGCCGCCCACATAGCCAGTCGCAATGGCTGCCGTGGAATTGACGGCTGTGGCGATGGGCGCCCTCCACCACCACCTTCGACATGTAATCGGCCGTGAACTCGTTTGAGACGTTTTATAAACGCCTTGTAACGGGCATCATGCTGCAAACCAATCAAAAGCAGAGACAGGCCAAATGTTAAACCACAGGCCAACCACAAAGTTGATAAGGTCTCCAGAAACAGTCCGAAACCTATAAATACTGGCACAAGTAGATTAACCGTATGGTGCATCAGATAGTCTAGCTGAACGCCGTCAAGCGAGGCGGTGCCACGAAGTCTCGCAAGTTGGCCATCGACGTGATCCAAAAGGTACCAAACCTGGAAAAGAACCGCGCCAACGAGCCACCCGAAAACCGATCCCCATCCAAACGCAATCGCCGCAAAAAGTCCAAAGGCCCAAGCAACAACCGTCGCGAAATTCGCCGTAATGCCTAGCGGTGCGACGATTCTTGTAATTCTAAGTGCGACGGGCCGCGCAAATCGCCGAGCCATCCAATTCCCAACGCGACGGTGGTCGGGCTTTTGGCAAAGTCTTTCAAGTTCGGATATCGGAATCTGCTCGTACATTTATGCCCTAAATTTCACCTCATTCTGCCAACCGCCGCGATGCCAAATCGCCGCAACTGAAATGCCCCATATCACTACAACGAGAATCGGTTTTGCAATTATTTTCGCAATCCAAATCTCCGGCACAAACCAGCAATGTTCCAAACACAATGCTATTGATATTGGCGGTACTAAAGAGACCAATAGAACTGTTAGATACCTGAGCCGCTCGGCCGAGTTGAGTTCGGGCCAAAGCGAAACCAAAATCGTCAGAGCAAAGTAAACGATGTAGCCAGCCCCCGTTGAAGCAGCAACACCAACTAGGCCAAAACCACATCTCAGCGCAATGTAATTCCCTACCGCGGAAAGGCAGGTCGCCATCAGAACAACGACCAGAGCACGGCGCTGGCGATTAACAGCAATCAAGTATTGACTGGCAGGCAAAGCTACCGAAAGGGCAACCACGCCTGGTATCAGCCAGGAAATTGGCGCAATTCCCGTTTTGTAGTCGGGAAGAAGCCAAGAAAGCAATTCCGGGGCGATCACAATGGCCAACGCAGCAGGCAAGGCTATGGCGACCGCTTGGAGTTCTGTCGAACGGGCGGCGAGTAAAGCCACCTCATGGCGACTGTCCGAATATCCCAACTTCTCTCCCAACCGGGGGCCAACCACGATCGACAGCATGTTACCCAAACCAAATAGCTGCGTGGTTACCATGAGCGTAAGCGAATAGCATCCAAGTTGGAAAGCACAGTCACTCATGTACCCTAGTATCATCAGTTTGTCTAGCGACCGGAAAAGTGACGAGGTAGTTCCGACCAAAAGGATCGGACCACCAACCGTTATTAGCCGTTTGATTTCGGCGGAGTCCCATGCAAAAGACAAGCGAATTACATTTTGGCACTTGATAAACCAAAGCGCACCGAGCATCACGATACAGGTACCAACGTAAAGCCCGATTAGCCCACAATACCAAATTGCCAGGCTACCCACCAGCAGCGTAAGTAGTCCTTCGAGTATCGAAAGGCGAGATGTGACAGTGAAAGCCTGTTCGGAACGAAGTATAGTCACATAAAAGGTAACGTAGCGTGATAAAACGGCGAGTAGGCCCACGGCTACCAACCCAATTGTCCAAGTGTTCAACCAGGAGCCACTACCGAGACCGATCCAAATCGCCACCCCGACCAATACACTTCCGTACAAGAGGCTTGTAATCGTGTTAAATGTGAAGGCCAAATTTAGGCCGCGTTTTGCATCAACCGTATCGCCACGCCCCCGAGCAATCGTATATTCACGTGCGGCGCCTTTACTAATGCCCAGATTAGAGTAGCCACCGTAGCTTAACAATAGTTTCAGGGCCTGCCAAATGCCCATCTGCGAGGGGCTAAGCAACATTCGAAAAAGTATTGCTGTAATAGCACCGATTAAGTGGCAGAAAATCGTGGACCCGCCAACCACAAACCAGTCTTGCAGCATCCGCCGCCAACCTGAAACGGGGCCCGCAACGGGCGATACATCAAATGTTTCTGCTCGTGTACTCACGTTAACAATCACCGATGTTGGAAATCGCCCACCGACGAAACGTCCGAGCGATCCACTGCGAGTATATTTTGAGACAAAATGATATCCATGACATGTTCAACGGCCGGTTTGTCAAAGTTTCCGAAAACGTTTCGATTTGGCACAGACAAGGGCTGCCACTGTCCGTCAAATACTTTCGCCAATAACTGTTCAAGCTCTCCCTTCTTTCTCGCCGCCCCCACCATGCCCCATTGGCTGTACGGCAAGAGATCTTTCGAGCCCTCTGGCAGAAGCTCAATTGCAGGCAATCCCGCTAGGGTAGCTTCCACCCCGGCGCTGGAGCCACAGCTCAACACACAATCAGCTTCATCAAGCCACTGTCCTAGGGGGCCATCCTTTGCAAAACGAACCCGCACAGTGTCGAATTTAGCAATTGTTTCATGCAGGATCGGTTCATCCGGCATCCTCGGATGCGGCCGAACAAGTAGCTCAACACTTGGCATCTGATCGACCACCGAAAAAACCATTTCAAGCATCTGGCGATACGTGTTGCGATTAAGATGATAACCAACTAAGTCTGGCCGATCGTCAGCATGTGGAAAGCTCGCCAACAAAAGGATGTGACGCGACCGACTCTGGCTACCTTTCAAAAGCGAGTCTTCGGCGACAGTACCTGTTTCAGTGCCCAGCTCGCGCAAGACCTTCATCGGGTTGCGGGTTTTGGCCGAAAGGATCTTTTCGTTGGCCCACTTTTCTCTAAGTCGATCTATGATGCTGTCATGTTGTGGTGATCCCGTGATTCTTATCTTCTCAAGCGGAACGCCCAACTTATTCAACTGACACTGAGACGAACGGCCCCAACTCAAAATCTGATCAGCAACGACCGGCGACATTGCAAATCGACTCGACGGAACCGCATGTTGCAAAACATACGAACCTACTCCGGATAGTCGTCCAACGCCAACCGCAGCCCTGGAAAACGGGGTTGCGTCTTCGCTGAGCACCAAAAAATTTGGACGGATGTTTTGGAAGTGAGTTTCAATCTGCTGAATGATTCTCGACTGACGCCGACCGTGTTTGCAAAGCCGTTCTGCCATCCATCGCTCGACAGATGGCGCAAGATTAACACCATAAAAATCAAGCCGATCTGGAAGGTTGCCGAGCAGGTGGTTAGACGTTCCAAGGTCTGACTCACACGTTAGCTGACCAACACCTCGGCGATGCCAGTTTAACCACGACCGAAATGCAAATCGATCATAGAGCCACCATACACGACATCCTCGATTAACAAGTCCTTCACAGACAGGGTCCAACAGACGAGGATTGCCCGAAAGAATAACACGAACTTCAGAAGTCGCTCCGATATCGATTCGCGACTGCAGAATACGATTAACTCGCGAACATAATTGCCGGACAAAACCGTTTCGGGGAAATTTTGAATTGATGCTCCGTCCCAGAACTCGCCATCGCAAATCCAGCTTGGCACTTGAGGTGCGGCACAGTTCAGCAAACAAATCCGCATAGGCTTCGTCTCGGTCACGCACAACAGTCAGTTCGACCGAATCTCCCGGCTTTAACGGATGAACTTCAGTGAAATATGTGACCACTCGGAGTAGCTTGACCAAGTGGTACCGAAGCGAAAGCGAGTTGAGAAACGTCGGTGAAATGGCTGGTGAATTCTCACCGATAAGAATTTGATCGTCCGCTGTTAGATTAGAAAGCTTTTCAGCTAATAAAGCGACCTGCTCGTCTATCCAATCGAAACGGCAGTCGATCTGGCCGTCCAAGTCATCGCGCACGCCTACACGCCAACCACACGGCCACGAACCCTCCAAAAGCAAGGCACGACAGTCGCAATCGAGTGACGGCTCAACCAGGTCATGATTGGAAAAAACACGCCATTTCAAGCTAAAAAAGTCTCCTTACACAGCTTCGGCGTAAATATTACGGGGGCCCAGTATATCGACCAGCTCATCAAAGCGGTATAGAAATACGTCTGCACGAACATCTGGTGTGAAGTTGAACGCAATCGTTTGCATACCGACTTCCTTGGCCCCACCCAATTCAGCGGAGTTGTGACCAACGAAAGCTGCTTCGCTTGCGTCGATTCCGAGCGATTCGAGTGCCGCAAGATAGATATTGAGGTCCGGTTTCGCACAGCCAATTTCGATAGACGTAACGATGGTCGAAAAAGTATTGCTAAGCCCCAGACGATTCAGTCTTTCTCGCAGCTCCGCTGAAGATTGTTCGGAGTTGTGTAAAATGCCCAGTGCAAAACCTCTCTGATTCAAAGCACGGATTGTCCTCTTAACGCCAGGAAATAGTCGAACAGCCAATTCAAGTTCTCGACGCCTCGTCTTGGAAGCCGCTTTAACCTCGTCAATCTGTGAACTCGATAGTCCACTCGACCGCAAAAACTCTTGAAACACCTCGTCAAACTGCCGACAACCGACGTATACGTCCTTCATATACGTTTGATCCCAAATTGAATAAAACGCGCGGTAGTTAGTGTGTAGCCCGATTCGCTTAAGAAGCTTAAGCAGCCACCTTCGCCACACAGTTGCGTCATATAAGACGTCGCCAACATCGAAGAGCACAGCTTGGACAGGACTGCTCAGTCGCCGGTTCGACGGCAATATATTGGTCCTTTGTTTGACTGGTAGAACAGATGTGTTCCGTAGGGCGGTTAGGCTATTTTGGTCTTCGTGTACCATATTCCAAGCACTCCTCAAAGTGGGCGTACACAAACAGATCAGTCACGACAGACCATGGGAACCATCGAACGATAGCCCGACATTTAGGCGACGAGGAACAAACGCCCATAAGCAGCTCAAATCCTTTCGAAATTTAATTAAACCGGCGTTTGACTTTCGTCATTTTCGCGGTTCAAAACTGCCATCCGCTCGCGCAGTGCAGGCTGATGGTCTAGCAGATCAGCAATCCGTTGCCAATCCAACTCATCTGGTCCCAAAGCATCCAGGATTGTTTGGACGTTGTCCCAATCTTCTTCGATGCGAACCGTCAATCGAACATCATCACGATCGATTTGGTTGGGGGCAGAAATTAGGCAAATGTTGAATTTTTTTGGGTGCGTGTAAAGATATTGTGTCACGTTGCGTCGATCCACAATATCCGTCGCTTTTCGGGCAGCACGGAACAACGCACTGCTACGGAACCACTCGCCACAAACACCAACCGGAGATAGAATCGCTGGTCGACCATCTCGCAAACAGTAACTTGCATAATCACAAGATGGATGCGATTGAGCAGTAGTTATCAACCGATCTAGCAGCATTGGATCCACAAACGGATAGTCAGTGCGCACCCTTACTGCCGAGTCAGCCGAAAACTCTTCCAAGGCAGCGGCAAAGCGACTTAAAGCGTCTGGTCTAGAACTGGAAAATACTGGAACATCTGCGGGAATGATGTCAGAGACGAACTGATTTTCCGTACGATCGTCCGTAAGAACAACCACACCGTCAAGCTGCTGGCAGTCGGTCACTCTACGCACAATCCATTCTAGTACGGTCTTCCCGTTCAGCTTCCGAGTGGCGTTTGCCCTCTCGCGATCTGTCTCGAAACAAGTTTGCACAATCCCGACTGTGTCCAACATGGCCAATCCTCTTCAGTGGTAGCGGCAACACCCGCTGGCCCAGCGTCTCTGCCTTGGGGCAACAGACCGACTCCGCCGCCGGTCGCCAGACGCCGCAATGGCTCTATAAGCCCGAACAACCGCAAACGCGGCTGCGATCGCGAGTCTAACGCGCACCCCTCCCAAAAGTCAAGGTTATCCGGAGACGATCGTGGACACCCCAAAACGTCATAAATCACACCGGTTAGTGCGGTTAAGAAATGGGGTCCGTGCTATCATGCCACCAGGCTCGACTCAATCGACACTCAAAACAGCTCTCAGTCGGGGGTCGGCCAATGTGGGTATAACCAGTGAAGCCATACCGAAATCATGTTCTTTGCTGTGTTCACCGGGCACGGCGACCGCAAACGCGCCCGAACTAACTGCCGCTTTACATCCGGCCATACTGTCTTCCAAAACCAGCATTTCGCCGGGATTGATGCCGAATCGTTCAGCCGCCTTCAGGTAGATTTCTGGATCCGGTTTGCCATGGGTTATATCGTCGGAGGTAAGGATGAAGTCAAATCGGTTTTGAAGACCTGTCCGTGTGAGCAACGGCTCGGTCATTTGCCATGAACTACTAGTAGCGATCGCCTTTGGAACTTTGGCCGAATCAAGGACGTCGAGCAGGTCAAGCAAGCCTGGCAGCGGCTCAAGTTGCCCGTCCAAAAGGCTGATGAAGACTTCGCTTGACTCCTGCGCAAGCTTCTCCCAGGTCGTGGCCAGCGAATGCCACTCGATCATAGCCTCGTGTGCGGCCCTCGCGGTGCGTCCCATCATTGCATCGCATAGCTCCTTAGTAAACTCAAGGCCACGACGCTGAAGGACCTCGGCACCAACTTGCCAGTAGATGTCCTCCGTGTTGAACATTAATCCGTCCATATCGAAAACAACAGCGAGTGGCTTCATGGCAATATCTAAACTTGGGTATCTGGGTTAGTAGTTACATGTAAGGGAAACTGCGAACTCACAAAACGATAGCGTATCAAGAGCCGCCCCCTGTCGCTAGTGCTCGTTGCACCAGACTCAGGTATCCGGACCCTCTGGCCTAATGCTAACCATGAATCGACCACCACATGGCACTAAATATAATTTTGTTGCGCCGGCAAAAAATCCTTTGAAACTCTTGCGAAACTAATCGCCACCACACAGTTCAGTTCTTGCGGGGCTATTCTTGATAATTGGCCCTGGCGCAAAGTTTTTTGAGCTCTAAAACGATCGCTTTGGCTTGCACGAAATTCCCATTTTCTTTTAACTGCTGTTCGACAGCTAAGGCAATTTTTGCAATAGGATCAAATCCGTAAACGCTCGCGGCGCCTTTCAGCCGATGAGCCAGTGCAACGACTGCCTTAAAATCCTGGTTATCAATTGCTTCACTAATACGCTCGGCACGTTCTGGCAATTCCCTTGCAAAGACTTCTATCAGTTCTTCAAGCTCGGGCTGTCCCGCAAAGCTACTTGCCAATGGTTCGATACTTTTGCCCGACTGGCCCAGGTGAATTGCGACTATCGAAAGCAACACACTTCGATCAATTGGCTTTGCAATGTAATCGTTAAACCCAGCGTCGAGACATTCTTTTCGATCACCAAACCTTGACGTAATCGCCAAAACGGGGCCGGTCCAGTCCCTTCGTCGCAACCTTTTTGTTATGGTATATCCTTCATTTTTCGGCAGGGTCTGATCAATCAAGATCAGGTCATATTCCTTTCTATCGATCTTGGACTCGGTTGCCTTTTCGTAACCGGCCTCCCCGTCACTCGCCAGGTCAACGTCGAGTCCAGCTTCGGTTAGTAAAATTGCAAGCCGTTTTTGGATGTCCTTTTCATGGGCAACAACGAGCACTCGCCCCTGGAGCCTTTTGCCAGCCCTTTCCACGGCCGAATCGGTGTCGGCATCGTTAAGACCGGATATTGTTTTCACCGTCTTACAGGTGTTAACATCTCCAACGTCGATCGTGAGGGTAAACGTACTGCCAATGCCAGGCACACTTTCAACATCGATATTTCCACCAAGCAAATACGCCAGTCTATGCGAAATAGCCAAACCTAATCCGGTGCTACTGTCGTGTCGACTCGTAGTAGGATCATCCTCC
>Ga0180434_10005674_pt1 | contig 14614 bp, 11 predicted proteins | sample SS_ome_7_FD_132453 | JGI IMG/M metagenome (GOLD analysis project Ga0180434, IMG submission 132453) | Hypersaline lake sediment archaeal communities from the Salton Sea, California, USA - SS_1_D_2 metaG | ecosystem: Environmental > Aquatic > Non-marine Saline and Alkaline > Hypersaline >... | reverse complement strand
GTCGATGGACAGCGACTTTGCCCGCCGGTACGTCAACGACGGCTTCTCCGGTGGCGAGATGAAACGGGCCGAGATTCTGCAACTCGCGATGCTACGCCCCCGCTTTGCCATTCTCGATGAGACCGACAGCGGCCTCGACGCCGATGCTGTCCGGCTGGCCAGTGAGAGCATCGCCCGGATCGGTGGTGCCGAGATGGGCATCCTGATCATCACTCATCATGAGCAACTGCTCGAGCACAACATTCCGCTCCAGACGCACGTGATGCTCGGTGGCCGGATTGTCGAGTCTGGGGGGCCGGAACTGGCCGCTGAACTGCACAAGCAGGGCTACGAGCGGATCCGCAAGGCCTACCCCGAAGCGGCAGCCGCCGAAGAGGAAATGGAAGCGGAGCGTCGGCTTGAGCCGGCTGCCGGCTAGCCCGCAGGGCAAACCACCACCGGCTGCTGGTCCCCAATTCAGCCAACACCACACCGTAGACGTTCAACCCCGACAAGCTTCTCAATTTCACAAGGAGATCGAGCCATGGCCACCGACCTGCAGGAATCCTCCACCCTGGCACTCGGCGAGATCAACAAGTACGACTTCCGTACCAACACGCCGACAATTTTCAAAGCACAACGGGGGCTTTCGTCCGAGATCGTCTCGCAGATTTCCGAGATGAAGCGGGAGCCCGGCTGGATGCGGGACTTCCGGCTGAAGTCACTTGAAATCTTCAACAGCAAACCGATGCCCCACTGGGGTGGGCGGATCGGCGTTAATTTTCAGGACATTTTCTACTACCTCAAGCCGGCTGACCATCAGGGCAAGACCTGGGACGATGTCCCCGAGGAAATCAAGAAGACCTTCGACCGGCTTGGCATTCCGCAGGCAGAACGGAAGTTTCTGGCTGGCGTGAAGGCGCAGTTTGAAAGCGAGGTGGTCTACGGGTCGCTGCAGGAGGACCTCGCCAAGAAGGGCGTGATCTTCACCGACACCGACACTGCCATCCGTGAGCATCCCGACCTGCTGCGGGAATACTTCGGCAAGATCATCCCACCGAGCGACAACAAATTTGCCGCCCTCAACTCGGCGGTCTGGTCAGGTGGCTCGTTCATCTATGTGCCCAAGGGGGTCTCGATCGAGTTCCCGTTGCAGGCCTACTTCAGGATCAACGCCGAGAGCATGGGCCAGTTCGAGCGGACCCTGATCATCGTCGACGAGGGGGCGCAGGTGCATTACGTCGAGGGCTGCACCGCTCCGATGTATTCAACCGAAAGCCTGCACTCAGCGGTGGTTGAGATCGTCTGCAAGAAGCATGGCCGTTGCCGCTACACGACGATCCAGAACTGGGCCAACAACATCTACAACCTTGTCACCAAGCGGGCTGTTGCCTACGAGGGGGCGATGATGGAGTGGATTGACGGCAACCTCGGCAGCCAGCTGACGATGAAGTATCCAGCCGTCTACATGATGGAGCCCGGGGCCCGCGGCGAGATCCTCTCAATTGCCTTTGCCTCGGCCGGCCAGCACCAGGATGCCGGGGCCAAGCTGGTTCATGCCGCCCCCAATACCTATGGCCGGATCGTCTCCAAGAGCATCTCGAAGAACGGTGGCCGCTCAAGCTATCGCGGGTTGGTCAAGGTCGAGCCGGGGGCCAAGAAGAGCCGCTCGAGCGTGGTCTGTGACGCCCTCATCCTGGATGACGCCAGCCGCAGTGACACCTATCCCTACATTGAGATCGAGGAGCAGGATGTCTCAATCGGCCACGAGGCGAGCGTGTCGAAGATCGGCGAGGAGCAACTCTTCTACCTGATGAGCCGCGGCCTCTCCGAGGCCGAGGCCAGCACGATGATCGTCGGCGGCTTCATCGAGCCGCTGGTCAAGGAGCTGCCGATGGAATACGCCGTTGAAATGAACCGACTGATTGAACTGCAGATGGAAGGCTCCGTCGGCTGATCCCGCTTCCGTTCTCCCCGTACCACGACTGATGACGACCACGACTGCTCCTGCCACCGGCTTCACCCGAGACGCCCTCGAACAACTCCTGATCGACCAGCCTCTGCCCACCTGGGCCGAGCAACAGCGTCGGGACTGCCTCGATCGGTTCGAAACCCTCTCCCTGCCCGACCGCCGCCAGGAACTCTGGATGCGGACCGACCTGCGGATGTTCAAACCGCAGGCCTGGGGGCTGCGGCCGGCTGGCACTGCCGAAGCTCCCGAGGGCCTGCTGGCACCAGCCTTCCCGCAGGCGACCGGCGACGATGACGCCGCCATCATGGGCCGGCCCGATTACGCCGGCCACTTCACCACGGTCAACGGTCATGTCGGCCGTAGCGAGCTCGACCCCGACCTCGTTCGCCAAGGGGTGGTGTTCGGCCCTGCCGCCGAGGTATTGGCCGAGCACGGCGGTCTGCTGCAGGAGCACTGGCTGCGGGTGATCGACACTGAGAGTGATTATTTCGCCGCCCTGCACGGCAGTTTTCATCGCGGCAGCATGGTGCTGTACGTCCCGGCAGGCGTGAAGATTGCTCAGCCGATTCACTGCCTGGCGGCGATTGACGATGGCGGGGTCGACACATCGCACGTGCTGGTGGTGCTCGGTGAGGGAGCCGAGGCGACCGTGCTCACCGAGACGGCGTCCTGTGGAACAGCCGGTAACGCCACGGGCTTCCATTGCGGTGGCACTGAAATCGTGGTCGGCCGCGGGGCTTCGCTGCGGATGGTGAATGTACAAAACTGGGATCGTGGGGTCTGGCATGTGGCCCGGCAAAAAGCCGTGGTCCACGGCAATGGCCGGCTGCAGTGGACGCTGGCAGCCCTTGGCAGCCGGCTCTCTCAGGTTGCCCAGGATGTGGCCCTGGTCGGCGAGCATGCCCAGGCCCAGGTCAACGGCGTGATGTTCACTGAGGGACGTCAGCAACTGGTTTACAACACCCTGCAGCATCACGAGGCTCCCTCCTGCCGCAGCGATTTGCTCTACAAGGGAGCCCTCCAGGATCGCAGCCGGCTGGTCTGGCGAGGCATGATCAAGGTCGACAAGGCCGCCCAGAAGACCGATGGCTATCAGCGGAACGACAACCTGATGCTCTCCGCTGCAGCCCGGTCGGACTCGATTCCCGGCCTCGAAATTGAGGCTGATGACGTCCGCTGCACCCACGGTGCCACCAGTGGCCGGGTTGATGAGGAACAAATCTTCTACGCCCAGGCCCGCGGCCTCTCGGCCGACGAGGCCGCCCGGCTGGTTGTCGCTGGCTTCTTCCAGCAGGTCTTCGACCGCATCACCATTGCCTCGGTTCGTGAGGCTCTGGCCGCGGCTATCGGCAGCCGGATTCGCCGGGTGTCATAGCCGCTGCCGGCCCAACGGGGTCGGTCTTTTCCTTTTTGTGGAGCATTTTCAGATGGCGGAATTCACCCGTGTCGCCGAAGTGGGCGAGCTGCCCGATCCCGGCAAACTGCTCGTCGAGGTCGATGGTGATCCCGTCGCCCTGTTCCACATGGGCGGCGGCTTCCACGCCATCGATGACGTCTGCACCCATGATGGCGGCCCACTGGTCGACGGCGAACTGACTGATCACACGATCGCCTGCCCGCGGCATGGAGCCAAGTTCGACATTCGCACCGGGGCCGCCCTCTCGATGCCAGCTATCCGGGCAACCAGGGCATATGACGTGAAATTGGAGGATGGCGGTGTCTTTCTGCGGCTGCGGGAAGCCTCCGCCGGGCCGATCGGCCAGCCGGCGACAACAACCGCGAGCCCCACTCCCACCACCCCAACGTCGGCGGCGTCCGCCACGGCGACAGCCGCAACCCAGCCGCCGGCAGCCACTGCCGGAACCGCTGATGTTAATGCCACCGGGCTCGCGACCCAGACACTCTCGGAAGATGTCATCCGCGAGATGCTCAAGGAGGTCAAGGATCCGGAGCTGTTTGTCAACATTGTCGATCTCGGCCTGATCTACAACGTCACCATCAATCCCGAGGCGGCAGCAGAGGGCCGCCAGGTGGCGATCGACATGACGATGACCAGCCCCGCCTGCCCGGCCGGGCCGCAGCTGATCGCCGACACCAAGCGGGTGGTCAACAGCCACCGCGACGTCGGTGGCGTCGAGGTGCGGATCGTGATGGAGCCCCCGTGGACGCCCGATCGGATGACCGACGCCGCTCGTGACCAGCTTGGCATCTTCTGAATCGCCTCGCATGCGTCTGCTGCTCTACGAGTGGTGCTGCTCGGGAGGCCTGCATGGCCCGAACGCGAACGCCGTGGCTGGTGATCCGCCGGCGACGGGGCTGATGGCTGAGGGCCGACTGATGCTCGAGTCCCTTGCCGACGATGCAGCCCGGCTGGCCGGCTGCGAGGTGACACTGCTGATTGACAGCCTGCTACCGGTCCCGGCTCGGCCGCGAATTCCTGCCGGTGGTAGCTGCCGGGACGTTGCTGGGGGGCAGGAACTGGCGACTCTCCTGGCTGCGGCGGAGGCCGCCGATGCGATCATTCTCGTCGCGCCTGAGACTGCCGGCGTGCTCACCGACCGCCTTGCCTGCCTGGAGACGGCCGGCCTGGGTAACCGAGTGATGGGTGGGCCGGCCGCTTTTGCCCGTGCCGCCGCCGACAAGCAGGCCACCTGCGGGCAACTGGCTGCCGCCGGCGTGCCGGTCCCGGCCGGACGGAGCCTGGAACCTGGTGAGGAGCTGCCGGCGGGCTTCCGGCTGCCGGCGGTGCTCAAGGCCCGCGGCAGCGCCGGCTGTGATGGTCTGTTGAGGGTCACTGCCGCCGCTGACTTCCGGCCACCGGCGGGCCCGGCCCGACTGGAAAGCCTGGTGGAAGGCAGGGCGGCAAGCCTCGCCTGCCTCTGTGGCCCCGGCGGCATTGTCCCCCTGCTGCCGCTGGAGCAGTTGTTCACCGGCGGACTGCAGCCAGCCCTCAGCGGCCTGCGACCACTACCGGCAGCCCTACAGCCGCGGGCCGAAGCGATCGCGGTGGAGGCGATCAGGGCCTTGGCTCTCCGCACAAGTAGTGTCCCCCGCGGCTGGGTCGGGGTCGATATGATCTTGGGACCGCGGGCTGATGGCCGCGCTGACCGGGTACTTGAAATCAATCCGCGATTGACCACCTCGTTTGTCGGGCTATCCCGGGGACATCCCGGCGGACTCGTGCGGCCGCTCCTCGAACAGGCCACCGGCCGGCCGGTGACGATCGGCCCCTGGAACCAGACCGCCTGTGAGCTGCTGCTACCGTGACGACCACTGGTGAAGGCCCGCCGCCAAATCATCGATCCGACTGGTTGGCCTTGGACATCGGCGGGGCCAACCTTAAGGCCGCCGACGGTTGCGGCTGGTGCCACAGCGAGCCCTTTGCCCTCTGGCAGGCCTGGCGAGAATTACCGCAGGCACTCAGTCGGATTCTCACTCTCCACCCGGCCGACCGGCTGGCGGTCACCATGACGGGGGAGATTGCTGACTGCTTCACTGACCGAGCCGACGGTGTTCACCGAATCGTGGCCAGCTGCGTTGAGGCTGCGGCCGGAAGACCGGTCTGGATATACAGCCTCGACGGCCCACTGGTCGGGCCGGCTGAGGCTGTTGCCCAGCCGCTGGCCGTCGCGGCGGCCAACTGGCATGCCCTGGCCCGGCTGGCTGGCAGTCTGGTTCCCGCAGGCCGCGGCCTGCTACTGGACGTTGGCTCGACAACAATCGATCTGGTGCCGTTGGCCGCAAGCCAGCCCAGGCCACGGGGCCGCACCGACTGGCAGCGGATGGCCGTTGGTGAGCTGATCTATATGGGTGTTGAACGCACACCCGTGCCGGCCCTGGTACGGTCGCTGCCGTATCGAGGCAGCCGCCTGCCAGTGGCCAGCGAGTGCTTCGCCACGGCTCGGGATGCCTGGCTGACCCTCGGTGGCCTGCCGGAACGGCCACAGGACCGAGCCACTGCCGACGGCGGGCCGGCCACCCGGGCTGCGGCGCGGACTCGTCTGGCCCGGACGATGCTACTGGAGCCAGCCGACTGCTCTGACGCTGATGCCCAACGGGCTGCCAATTGGATCGCCGAAGTCCAGTGCCGCCGTCTGGCTGCAGCCATCCGCGGGCAGCTTGATGACTCTGAACAGATCACAACCGTCATCATCAGCGGCCATGGGAACCCGCTTGCTGAGCAGGCCCTCACTCGGGTTGACGGTTCGATCGCAGTCAGTTCCCTCGCCCATTCACTTGGGGCCGACATCGCGCGAGTCGGCCCAGCCCATGCCTTGGCCCTGATCGCACGGGGGGAGCTATGACCGTTACGTCGCACCGCGGCAGGGTTGCGGATGGCTGGCTGCAGGGCTGGCTGCGGCGGTCTCCTGGTGTGCCGCCCCCCGTTCCGCTGCTCATCAAGGTTGGTGGCAGCCTGCTCAAGCGGGCCGGCTGGCCGACGCTCATTGGGAAGCTCGTCGCAGCGGAGTCAACCGGGCAGCGACCAGTCCGGCTGGTCGTCGGTGGCGGGCCGGTCGTGGATGGCCTGCGGCAGCTTGATCAGGCTGAGGCCCAGCCGGCCGCCCAGATGCACCGGCTGGCGATCGCGGCGATGAGCCTGACAGCCGAGGTCGTGGCCGAACGACTGGGGCTGCCACTTGCCACTGCAGTCACGGCCGACACCCCAAATGTGCTCGACATCGGCCATGCATCGACCTGTCTCGATGCGATTGCTTCCCTGCCCTGCAGTTGGACGGTCAGCAGCGACTCAATCGCGGCAGCGGTGGCCGCTCCTCTCGGCGCCGAACTGTTGCTGGTGAAATCGGTCGTGCCACCAGCGGCGGCCATCCCGCCGCTGGTGGATGCCGGCTGGCTCGACGGCCACTTCGCCACGGCCAGTAGCCACCTCACCGCCATCCGCTGGGCGGCGCCCGCCTAGTGGCTGTTCCCGATTTCGCGTTTCACGAACAGCACCATGCCTGTCTGCCTTAGCAGCATCTCGCTGCCGGTTGGGCTGACGCCGAGTGCCGTTTGACGAGGCACGGGGGTCGGCGAACGCTCGAGGAGCTTTCGGCCCAGAGGGCCGACGCGACGAGACTTTTGCCGTCCCCGAGCCGGTGCAGTCCTGGCAAGGATTGGTCAACCGTGCTGCCAGTCCGGTCGCTTCCGCTCCCGGCTTCCTGTGTTTCCATCACCGAAAACACCGTATTGATGACCATGATGCTGATCGGGCCAACTATTCCCAGCAGAAGCCGGTTTCGGGGCGGCTGGCCAGGGCGAGCGTTCGCTGCTTGCCGACGTCGGCTGCCTCCACCGTACTGTCAACAAAGGCCCAGGGCTGGAACTGGACACCGCCGGAGGCGCTCAGCACCCAGCGGCTCCCCTTCTTGATGCCGCTGGCAACCGTCGGCACCTGCCGAGGCACAGCGTAAACAGGCAGGGCAAGCCCTGCCTCATCAAGCAGCGGGCCGAGGTCGAGCCCGGCCTGGTCGGCCAGTTGCCGGCTGTCGATCAACGCCGCCACCACTGCCATGTCGACGCAGTTGGCCAGTTCAGCAAAGACCGGCTGGCGGGCCGCCAGGTCGTCGTAGTGTTTCGTCATTAGCTCGCACCAGCGTTTCGCCATGACATCGGAGCGGCCCCGGCCACGCGCAAGCCCTTCGCGGGCCAGCAGATCGCTTTCGGTCAGGCAGACCAACTTGCGGCCGGCCAGCTTCCAGGCCAGCTCATCAGGATCCCGGGCGATCGGATCATAGCGGGCCTCCAGCCAGAAGCGGGGCAGCATCGACCCGCCGCCGGCTGGCACCATCGAGAGATAACTCGGCAGGCCCCGCAGCCCCGACGGCTCCAGCCCCATGCCGATTCGTTTCATCCGATAGTCAGCCGCCACCAGCACCTGGGCGAAATGGCTGTCAGCAGGAACACCACCAACGGTGATCTGTTGCGGCCCCACCGCTTCCTCCATCCGCCGAAAGGTGGCCTGGGGATTGTTGAGCGACTGAATATTTCCGAGCAACGCTTGGAGCTGCGCGATGCCTTCCGGAGTTGGGTCGATCGAGCACCGCATGCCGCCCATGCGGGCGGCATCGATGGCCCGCAGGGCAACGACCAAGTCTTCCAGCAACAGCAGGGGCCGGCCGGTGCCGGCTGCGACAAGGTTGCCTCCGGCATCGATCTCGGCGGCATCGCCCGGGCCGGCCAGCACCAGGTCGCGGGCATCGGAGTCGACAAAGACATATTCAATGCGTTCTAAGCCACCGAGGGTCAACACGTCGGTCGGCACCTGACTGCCCTCAGCAGCGGCCGCTTCGACGGCGGCGATGATCCGTCGCAGCGACACCTTTTGCAGGTCGCGGCGGCCTGCAGCACCCAGGGGCTTGCCAGCGAGTGCCTGCCGCCGTGTGACCGCCAACTCTTGGAGGGCTCGAGGGTCGAGGTTGCGAATAATCCCGTCAGCATCGATCGAGATGCCCCCCACCGCCTGAGCCCCAAGCCCGCCGCCGCCTGCCTGCCCAAAGGCTGGGACGGTCACTGCAGCCAGCGCCAGGCTGAGCAGCAAAGTCGGCAGCCGCACGGCCCGGACAGCCCGGGTGATCACGACTGGCATCTGAGAGAGCATCCGGCAGATCATGAAGGCACCTCGTCTCCGCGTTTGGGAACCCTGCATCCGGATCCCGCCACCGCCACGTAGGCTGCGGGCAGACACCTGTCTGCTCCCGGCCACGCACTCGCCGAGATGCTAGTCGGAGGCCGGTTCCCGGGGCAAACCCGGTTGTCCGGGCAAAAACCGAATCGCAGCACCGCGGGCCCTCCCCGGTCGGGCCGGTCACCCCGGGCCCCGCTCGCGACGAGCGGGTCGATTCGGCATGATAGGGCTATGGGAAAACAGGATTTCAGTGCCGGCAGCGGCGACGCCACAATCCTCATCCGGGAGCAGACCGGCGAACCGGTTCTGGTGCGGCTGCAGGCTGGCGAGGTGATCACGCTGGGCCGGGCTCCCGGCAATCGGGTGGTGCTCCATGATGAGCGGGCCAGCCGGAGCCATGCCGAGTTACGTCAGGCGGCAGACGGCGGCTGGTTCATCCGTGATCTGGAAAGCCGCAACGGCACCCTGGTCTGCGGGGCTGCCGTCACCGGCGACCAGGTTCTGGCCGATGGCGACATCGTCTGCATCGGTGCCGTCGAGATTCAGTTTTTCAGTGGCAGTCCACCGGCTGATGCCGGGACCGGCCAGAGCGACACCGACAGTAGCGAAGGGGGCATCACCGGAGAGATGCCGGCCGATATCGAGCAGTGGCATTCCACCATCCGGTACCGCCGCAACCGCAGCCGGCTTTTGGATGACATCCGCGAGTCGGCCCGTACTGCTCCCCGGGCCGGCCAGGCCGCGGCTGAACTCTGCCGGCTGGCGTTTGCGCTCGGCCGCGCTGGAGAAATCGACGCCGCCGCCAACAGAGCCCTCGAATCGGCGATGCTCGGCTCAGCTGCCAGCCGCGGGATGGTTTTGTTACCGAAGCCGGGCACACCCCGGAAACATCGGGCCCTGGTGACCGATCTGCACGGTGTCGCGGCAGTTCCCTCCAACCTGAAGCTGGCCGATCTTCCGGCCGACCTCGTCGAAACGGTCCTGGCGACCGACGAAGCGATTCTGGCGGGCCCTGAAACGATCGGTGACCAGCCGCCCGCGATCACGATCGTCGCACCGATTCGTTCCGAGGGAAAACCGATCGGCTGCATCTACCTTGCCGGCGAGCCCAGTGGAGGTGATGGCTCGCCCGACGATCTCGAGTTTGTCATCGCGGTCTGCGATGCCGTGGGGCAGGCCTTCGACAACCTTTCCACTCGCGACACGCTGTCTTCACGGCTGGCTAATGCCGCCAGTGAAAACCGGCTCCTGAAGGAGCGACTCGGGGAAGAAACCCGGATGGTCGGCGAGAGTGCCGCCCTCCGCGGGATCACCGATCAGGTCCACCGGGTTGCCCGCACCAAGGCCACGGTGCTGATCCGAGGTGAGAGTGGCGCCGGCAAGGAACTGGTCGCCCGCTCGATCCACGAGTCGAGTGACCGCCGCGGGGGCCCCTACGTCTGCCTCAACTGTGCCGCCCTTTCGGAGACGCTGCTCGAGAGTGAACTGTTCGGCCATGAGAAAGGAGCCTTCACCGGTGCCACGGAGAAGAAGGCGGGCAAATTTGAACTGGCCGACACCGGCACGCTGTTTCTTGACGAGATCGGCGAGATGAGCCCGACGATTCAGGCCAAGTTTCTCCGGGTGCTCGAGGGCCATCACTTTGAACGTGTCGGCGGCAGCGGCAGAATCGCCGTCGATGTGCGGGTCGTTGCGGCCACGAACCGGCATCTGGAGGACGCCGTCGCTTCCGGTGGGTTCCGCCGCGACCTCTACTTTCGGCTGCGAGTTGTCGAAATCGCCGTGCCGCCGCTCCGCAAGCGGCAGGACGACATCGCCCCGCTGGCCGGGCACTTCCTGGAGCGGTTCGCCCGTGAAGTCGGCCGCCGGATCGAGGGCTTCACGCCGGCAGCGGTGGCTGCCATGCAGGACTACCACTGGCCCGGCAACATCCGCGAACTCCGCAACTGCGTCGAGCGGGCGGTGGTGCTGGCCCCGACGCCGCTGATCGATGTGTCTGACCTGGCACTGAGCACCCTCGCCTCACCGGGTGACACCGGCAGAATCGCCGTGGCCACCGCCGAGTTTGAGCCGGCCACACTGGCCGAGGTTGAGCAGCGGCATATTCTGGCCACCCTCGAATCAACCGGCGGCAACAAAACCAAGGCCGCCCGACTGCTCGGCATCGAACGCTCAACCCTCGACCGCAAACTGGCCCGCTGGGCGAAAGCGGAACGGTAATGATGAATAACCTCGGGGAAGCATCTGGCCCTAGCAGAGGTACCCGGATGAAAGCCGCTTAGCAGGAGCCGGCAAACCGCGGGTCCGGTCGCTGCCGCTCCCGGCTTCCTCCCGAAACCTCACGCTGGACGAGGCGAAGGGGTCGGCGAACGCTCGAGGAGCATTCGGCCGGAACAGCCGTCGCGACGAGACTTTTGCCGCCCCTGAGCCGGCTCAAGCCGGTCGTGCCGCTCACATGCCGAAGAAGCGTTTCCAGGCTTCCACACCCTCGGGACCAGGCTCAGGCGGCTTGGTGTCGCGGGGCCGCCGGGCGGCCCGCAGCGCGGCCCGGCGTTCGGCCAGCCACTGCTCACTTCCGACCGCTGTCGCCCGCTGCCGGCGGGCGGCCACCTGCAGCCGGCGGTCGCTGGAGACGACGACGTTGCCCCGGGCCGGCTCATCCTCAAGCAGCTCTTCAATCAGGCTGTCAGCATCGGGATATTCCCGAGCAAACCAGACCCTGATCGGGCCATGCTGCAGCCGGGCCGGCAGCCCGTCCGGCGCGTGGGCGGCATCAAAGACCACCAGCGTGCGTTCGGCTTCAGGGCCGAGCAATTCCAGCAGGTGGTCAAGCAGCGCGGCGCGAGACTGCTCAAACCCTCGCGGCCCCCGCTCGGCACCGAAGATTCCCGACGCGTGCAGCAGGTTGTAGCCGTCGATGATGATCATGGTCATTGCAGGCGATACTTCACCCGACCGGCGACGATCGTCGCCACGGTCCGGCCTGTCAGCGTCCAGCCGTCAAAGGGAGAGTTGATGCTCTTCGAGGCGAACCGCGTCGCATCGACCTGCCACTTGAGGCCGGGGTCGATCAGGGTCACGTCAGCAACACTGCCCGGCCGCAGGGTGCCCCGATTGACGCCGAGAATCTCGGCCGGCAGTTGGCTGGCCGCCGCCACAAACCGCAGCCAGTCGATCCGGCCGGTCTCGATCAGACGGGTCACGCAGAGCCCCACCGCGGTCTCCAGGCCGAGAATGCCAAACGGGGCCCGGTCGAGTTCCAGCAGCTTCTTTTCCGGCGCGTGGGGGGCATGGTCGGTGGCGATGCAGTCGATCGTGCCGTCGGCCAGGCCAGCCAGAATTCCCTCCACGTCGGCGGCGGTCCGCAAGGGCGGGCTCATTTTGAAGTTCGAGTCGAAGCCCCGCAGGCACTCGTCGGTCAGCGTGAAATGGTGGGGGCAGGCCTCGGCCGTCACCCGAATGCCGCGGGCCTTCGCCTGCCGGATCAGCTCGACCCCGTGGGCGGTCGAGACATGCATCACATGCAGCCGGCCACCGGTCACTTCGGCCAAGGCGAGATCCCGGCCGATCATCACCTCTTCGGCCGCTGCCGGCATCCCCTTCAGGCCGAGGCTCAACGAGACCAGGCCTTCGTGCATGACGCCCCCGCGGGAGAGTTCCAGCACCTCTTCGTGGGCCAGGATCGGCTTGTCGAACATGCGGCAGTATTCGAAGGCCCGCCGCATCAGTTCAGCGTCATAGACGGGCGAGCCGTCATCACTGAAGGCGACCGCGCCCGCCTCGACCAGCTGCCCAATCTCGGCCAGTTCCTTGCCCGCCCGGTCACGGCTGACGCAGCCGACGACGAAGACGTTGCAGGTGTCGGCCCGAGCCGCCTTCTGGCGGATGAACTCGACATTCGCCTGGGTGTCGATCGGCGGCTCGGTGTTGGGAATACAGGCGACGCTGGTGAAGCCTCCCGCCAACGCCGCCCGGGTGCCGGTTTCGATCGTCTCATCCTCTTCGCGGCCCGGCTCCCGCAGGTGGACATGCATGTCGATCAGGCCCGGGGTGACCACCAACCCTTCGGCGTCGATCGTCTCGTCAACCTTGCCCAGTGGCTGGCTGCCGGTCTGGCCAACCGCCACGACAAGCCCATCGCGAATCAGCAGGTCGTCGATCCGGTCGATCCCCTGGCTGGGATCGACCACGCGGCCACCACGGATCAACATCGACGCCATCAGACAATCCTCCTGCTCTCGGCCGCCGGAGCGACGGCTGGCTGCCGCCCGCCACAGATCAGCCAGAGCACGGCCATCCGCACGGCCAGCCCGTTGGTCACCTGGTCAAGAATCAGCGACTGCGGGCAGTCAGCCACGTCGGCGGTCACCTCGACGCCGCGATTGATCGGCCCGGGGGCGAGGATCACCAGGTCTGGCTTGGCCCGCCGCAGCCGATCACGGTTCATCGCGTAGAGGTGGGCGTATTCCCGCACCGACGGGAAGGGGCTGGTGTGCTGTCGCTCAAACTGAATCCGCAGCAGGTTGAGCACATCACACCGCGGCAGGATCGCATCGAGGTCGTGCGAAATCTCCACGCCCAGTTCCCGCCAACGGTCCGAGACGAGTGTCGGGGGCCCACAAAGGATCACCTTCGCCCCCAGCTTTGTCAGCCCCCAGAGATTCGACCGGGCCGTCCGGCTGTGGGCGATGTCACCGACGAGGCCGACCGTGAGCCCCCGCAGGTCGCCCAGCCGCTCTCGGATAGACAGAATGTCGAGGAGGCCCTGCGTGGGATGGGCGTGCGGACCGTCACCGGCGTTGATGACGCCCACATCGAGGTGGCCCGCCAGCAGATGGGGCGTTCCCGGCGTGGCATGCCGTACCACCACGGCATCGATTCCCATCGCCTCGAGATTCTTGGCCGTGTCGATGAACGACTCGCCCTTCGAGAGGCTGCTAGTCGAGGCCGAAAAGTCGATGACGTCCGCCCCCAGCCGCCGGGCCGCCAATGAAAAGCTGGTCTTGGTACGGGTTGAGTTCTCAAAAAACAGATTGACTACTGCCGATCCGGCCAGCACGTCGATCTTGCGGCGGCAGCCGTCGGTGGCCTCCTTGCAGAGCACCGCCGTGTCGAGAATCAGGCTGATTTCCTCGGCAGAGAGCTCTTCAAGGTCGAGCAGGTTCCGATGCGACCAGCCGGCTGTCGGTAGCCGGCTGCGAAGGGGCCCGGGAGCGGCGGTCACAGCAGGCTGATTGGACATATGAACGGCGAGCAGTGGGCTGAAAGTGGGTAAACCGGGAATTTCCGGCGGAGTCTAGCAGCGGCTGGCCCGATCGTCAGCAGCGGCTGAGGCTGGACTTGCCTCAGGGAGGAAAAAGTTCCTACTTTCCCGAAAACCTGCTGGTGACCATCGCAGGACAGCAGCATTTCCCGAACCCGCTCCGGGGTTATCCCCGACAAATTCCTGTCCCGGCGACGCATGCAACCAGCCACGCCTCCCAATCCAATCGAGCTGCTCCGAGCCCTGCTGGTCGTGGCCGCGGCTCTGTCTGCCGGCTGCAGTTCGGTCATCTCGATGCGGGATGCCCTCCGCGAGAGCGTCGAACAAGCAGCAGCGATGACGCAGCTGGCCACCCTCGGCGACCTTGGTCCGCATGCTGCTGAGATGGGCCCGACCGATGTTGCCAGCTACGCCGCCGAAGGTGACCAGGGCAACCCGACCGCCGCCGATCTGGCCGAGTCGCTCACCGACGACCCCGCTGCGGTGGCGGCTGCCATCGAGATCGCGATCAGCGAATTGTCTCAAGCCGACAGCCTCGACGCCGCCTCGAAGGCCGCCCTCATTGAGACCCTGCAGCTGACTCCGCAGGCCGACTGGCCGGTGGTGATTGAAGAGTTCACCGCCACGCTCACTGCGTTGCGGTCAGTCGATGCTGTCATCCCGCCCGAGCCGGTCGAGGCGGCTGCCCGGTCACCCGCCCCAGCGATGACCGAGCCAGCTGTGCCTGAGCCCGTGGTGCTTGCTGAGCCGGAACAGCAGCCGCCCGTCGAACCGG
>Ga0180434_10005673_pt1 | contig 14617 bp, 15 predicted proteins | sample SS_ome_7_FD_132453 | JGI IMG/M metagenome (GOLD analysis project Ga0180434, IMG submission 132453) | Hypersaline lake sediment archaeal communities from the Salton Sea, California, USA - SS_1_D_2 metaG | ecosystem: Environmental > Aquatic > Non-marine Saline and Alkaline > Hypersaline >... | reverse complement strand
GCCATGAACTGGTCAATGTCAAACTCCTCCGGGGGCACAATGTCCCGGCTCCGGTCAATCGTTTCCACACTGGCAAAGCCCTTGACGTACACCTCGTCGGTGTCCGTGCTACTGGGCTCCACCACTGCATAGACCGGGGCAGTTATTGCAAGGAGTTCGCGTAGATCGGCTTCCATGAGTGGTCCCTCCACCTTGGCCACGGTGGTCACCGCGTAATCCTAGCGGGTCCGAAGTTCTATGTCAACAGTCGTTTCCACAGAATTTTCGCCCGCACACGTGTGCGGAGCCTGCCTCAATAGGCCACCTTATCCAGCTTCCGCTTCCGCCGCCTGGGCTTGATGATCCGGTAGCCGCCGCCCAGGTAAAGGTTCACGTCCTGAAGTGTCTTTTGCCCCAGCTCACCGTCCGCCGTGCCCTCGTAGGTGTTCGGGTTGAACAGGGTTTCCAGGATACGCTTCAGCACCGGGTCCACGGGTCGCACGTCCCATGTCCCGTCGTGGTTCAGCGTCAACCGCTTTCGGTCTTTGCGTAGCGTGCCAAGTATCACAGCAAACTCCCGTCCATAATGCCCACAAGGAACCGGAAAAATTCCGGGTCTTGGGTGGCCAGCCGTTCCGGGGCCACGTACATCAGCTCTATCCCCATAGAACTGATTTCCGTGCCGCCCCAGTGGTAGTATTTCGCCGTATACGAGGAATACTGGGGATTGTTCCCAAAGGCTTTGTCAAACGGACCCGCCCAGCCCCACTCGTGGTCCTTTACCTTCCAGTCCGGGAACTTCTTGTTCAGTTGCACCGCCCGCCACTCTTGGCCGTCTACCCGGTGGCGTAGGAAGGCTTGAGCCATCCGGGCGTGTTCCGGGTTGCCGTGTTCCAAGGCGTGCCCGGTTTCGTGAATGGTGGTATGGAGCGGGGCACTCTTGGTCACGTAGATGTCCTGCTCCCGGCAGAACGCCCGCTGCTCCTCACCCGGGCGTAGCTGGCCCATTCGCACCGTCCGCCGCCCACCGCCGCCCGCCTCCGCGTGCCGCGAGGACAGCTTGCCGCGAAACCACCTATCCGAAGCACGTGCCGACTTCTTTGCCTCCTCCTCGGCCAGCATGGCCTCAGAACCGAAGTGGGCTATGTCGTCCGTCGTGGTAACGAGCCGGGCCTTTGCCCCTTTGGGAGCAAGGTGCCGCAAGGCGTTCGCCTCACGCCGGGCCTTGAGCTTTGTGGCCTCCGCCGCCAGCTCATCGGCCTCGTCCAGCTTGGCCCATATATCGTCAGTCAGCTCCTTGATCCGTTCGTCAAAGGCCCGCAAGACCCCAGGGTTGTCCAGGTAGGCGTCTTTCGCCGCCGCGATCTGCTCCCGCTCTTGCTGTAGGGGTTTGATGGCAGCCCGTAGTTCGTCCTCTTGCCTCCCCAGGCTGGCCACCCGCTGGTCCGTCCACTTCATGGAATTGATGAAGGCTTGCCGCTTGCGTTCCAGCTCTGGCCCCGCCGCCTCCATCCGCCGCCGTAGCAGCTCCATGTCGTCGATGGTGCTTGGCCGGGTTGCCCAAAGGTAGGCGGAATCCCCTTCCGTCAGCTTGCCCGCCGCAATCCGCTGATGGAACCCTATGCGATAGTCCACGTGGTCAATCATGTCGTCCACGTGGGCAAGCTCTGCCCCAGGCCGCCCGCTGGCCGCCATCTCACCGCGTAGCGTGGTCAGCCTAGACTTGAGCGAGGCAAGTTCCGCGTCATCCGACATGACGGATATGTCTTTGGCCCTTGCTTCTGCATAGGTGAGCGGGGGCACCTCCACCTCCGCCAGCCGGGCGTCCAGCTTGGCCAGCCGCCGCTCCAGGCTGGCAACGTATTCAGGGTCTTCCGCGTTCGCCGCAATAGCCGCACGAATACGTTCACGCTCATCTTTGATCCTTGTCGGGTCCTTGCCCAGGGGGCCGGTGAACCGGGGCTTGGTCACAAGACCCCGGGCTGCCCGCAACCGTGCGAGCATCTGGGAACTGACCGCGTGAGACTTTGGGGGCAAGGGTGCCAAAGGCCCCACGGGACGAAGCCACGGGCCGCCGCCCCCGTCCCAGGGCGTTATCAGAATTTCCGGGTCACTTAGATCGGCCTGGAGGGAACATCGGCAGTTGATGCTATCCGTGCCGTCCCCAGGGTGCATCGCCCCCGTGCTGAACGGCTTCTCCATCAGAATCCAGCCATCGCTAGAATTCAGAACGTGGCCTTGGCGTACCCGCATGTCGCCCACGTTGACCCAGCTTTTCCGCCGCACGCCACTCCGGTGGTACTGCTCGAACTGGGCCGTATTGTACGCACTGCCCGCCTCTGTCCGGGCAATCTTCAAGCCCCGCCATTCGGGTATCCCGCTCGCTATAGCGATCTCCCGCCCCATCTCCTCCGGCTTGGCGTCGCCCAGCACCATCCGGTCCCGCACCATGTTTCGGAAGTCCCCCAGCATAGTCGGGGTCAGGCCACGCCCCACCTCACGGGCTCGCTCTTGCAGGGCTGCAATCAGCTCCTCGTCGGTCAGCTCGAATACAATGTCCCCCGCCGCCTTGCGTACCGTGGCGTCGTACCGCCGCCCGCTGGCCCGGAAGCCCATCGCGTGCAAGGCTTCCACCGCCCCCACCTCAAAGGCGTCCAGGATGTACCGCTCCGCCACCTTTGCAACCGCCCGCTCCTCCTCGTGGGAAACCGCCGCCGTGGCAAAGGCCCGGGGGAACAGGTTGACCAGATATTCAGTGGCCACGTGTCGGCGGTCAGTCAGCCGCGTGTAGCCCGCAACCGCCGCCCGGCCGCCAGTATAGGCCCGCTGGAGAAGTCCCGCCTGTCGGGCGACAGTGGCCATTTCAGCTAGGTTGTCGCGGATGTACGGGGTCAGGGCCTTGGCAAACCGCTGCTCCACCCGCACACGGGGGCCACCCGTGGCAGACTTCAGCACGTGCAACCGCACTGTCTTTTCAAGGAGTTCAACCGTTGCCGCCATGACGCTCCACCCGTACCGCAAGGGCCTCCACTAGGTTGTTCAGAGGGTTCCGTTCATCGTAGCACGTTTCCGGCTTGCTGTCGTCGTACACCGCGACCAGCTTGGCCCCCGGGTAGGCCAGCTTCAGGCAGACAAGGGTTTCACCGCTGCCCGTGGGCACCGCGTACTCGTAGCCCGGGTCCAGGGGGTGTTCCTGAAAGTAGCTCGCTTTCAGCCGCCGCCCCACCTCCGCCATCATGGGAAGGGATAGGTGGCCGGGGGTGGCGTCGAACATACCCGGGAACGCCGCCGCGATGTCCGTCATGGTCCACCACCGCTCCGTCGCCAGTGGGCCACGGGGGCCGACCTCCACAATGGTCAAGTCACCCCACTCCCGCAAGGCCGCCGCCGCGTTGCCGCACGTGAAGCACACCACGCCCGGGGCGTTAATCGCTTTCACGTGTGCCCGGATCACCGTCGCCCGGGTCTGCTTCTGAGGCACCTTCAATTCGACCAACTTCAATCTCCTCCGGGAAGGTACGTTTCACACTAGCCGGGTCACCTTTGTAGAACACAAGGACGTTCTGATGACCCTTGCCCAGCTTGCGGGACTGGGGGAATTGCCGGGCCGTTCGGATGGGCAGGCTGCCCACCGGGGTCACCAGAATGGCCTCGTTGTAGTAGGCCAGCCCGCACGACTTGGCAAAGACCCGAAGGTTGTCCCCGACGAAATTGTAGTAGGCTCCGCGATCATCCCGCACCTCACCCACCTTGACGACCAGAAAACGGTCCTCCCGCAACCGCTTGACCGCCGCCTGGAAGATGCGGGTGTACCACCGCATGAAGCTGTCATAGCTGGCAAAGGCCGAGCCGTCTTCGGCCGCCTTGCTGTATACCTCCAGGTCGTAGTAGGGCGGGCTCGTGAAAATCAAATCGTACTTCTCGCCCTTGGGGAGCAGGCTTTCCAGCTTGGCACTATCGCCGCACAGCCACTTCGGGGCCGCCTTGCCCTCCTCCTCGCCAGCCACAAGGACGGACCACTGGCGACGATTTTCCTCCACCTGCTCCTCACGGAGTTCGATGCCCGTGTACGGGTAGCCCAGCCACCCCGCGACCGCCCCCTTGGTCACCTCACCCGCAAACGGGTCAAGCACGTGCCCGCCCGGCACGTTGAACCATCGGTAGGCCAGCTCGCACAGCACCGGGTCGAACACGCTGCCACCGGCACCCTCCGCACCACGGGCGACCCACCCGCTGGCACACGTTTCCTCCTTCACCTCGTCACCCCGGCCTTCGCCGCCGTGGATGCCCAGGTCCCGCCACGCCCGCTTCCGGCTTTGCCAGTATCCTTGACGGGCATCCAAGACAGAAAACGGGGGCACGATAAACCGCTCGCGGAGCAGCCCGGCCTCCGGTGGTTCACTGGGCGGTTCCAGTGTCGGTTCCACTGGCCCCACCATGCCGCCGTCCAAGGGCGGAAGCTCGCTATGCTCAGGCAGTGGAGGCAGGTCTGGTTCTTCCCAGCCCAGTATCGGCAGCTCCCAGTCCCGCTCGCGTAGGAACTGCAAGGTGTGGCCCAGGATGTCCATGTCCCAGCCCGCCAGCTCCGCCGTCCGGTTCAGAGCAAGGGCCAAGGCCCGAGCTTCCTCCTCCGTCAGGTCTTGCACCGTGCAAGAGGCAAACTCCCAGCCCAGCTCCCGCATGGATTGGAGCCGCCCGTTGCCGCCCACGACGTAGTTCGTGCCACGCTGAACGATCAGGGGCTCCACCTGCCCAAACCGTTCCAGGCTGGCCTTGATGGAGGCGATGTTTTTCGGGTCGTGGGTCCTTGCGTTGCCCGGCAGCTCCTTCAGCTCGCTCAGGGGCAACCGCACCACTTCCAAGGTCGTTGTCGGTTCGCTCATGTCGGTTCCTTATTGTCGGGCCGGTGGCCCCGCTGGGGCTGGAGCGGGCTGGGGCTGCCCGTTGCCCTGCCCAGGAGCCGGGGGCTGCCCAGGGGCTTGACCTGGGCCGCCTGGGGCCGCCTGGGCACGCTGGGCGGTCAGCTCCGCCTTCATGCCAGCAATCTCGTCCTCCAGGGCAGCACGCTCCGCCCCGGCTTCCTCAGTCATTTCGTCCACGAACACCGGGCCGCCGGTTGTCATAATGAACGCCCGGTCCCCGCCTTCCTCGTAGGGATCGCCCAGGCCCGCCTTCTGCCGGACCTCGTTTGGGGTCAAGTCACCATTCTTCTGGTAGCCGGTCAGCACCTCCATCTCCGCCTTCGTGTCGCGGATGTCCAGGGGGTCGAACTTCAGGCTCACCATCTGGACGCCCAGGCCCAGCCGGAACATTCGGTTCAGGGCGTTTGCCCACCGCCGTTGACTGGGCGTAACGATGCGGTCCTTGTAGATTTCCGCCTGGGACAGGCCCTTGCCGCTGCCCAGCTCGCTATGCTCCGCGATGCCGATAATGGCAGGGCTGACCCCGTGGGCGGTCATAATCCCGTCCCGGTTGTTCTTGCGGGTGTCCTGGAAGCTGGCCTCTTGCACGTCCGCGTCCAGCCGCTCGAACCGCACCTTGACCTCGCCCCGCATACTGGGGATCGGGACGATCAGGGTCTTGTGGGCCTTGCCCTTCACGTGGGTGGAAAAGTATTCGCTGATAACCCGCTTCACCGGGTCGGCCAGCTTGGCACCCTCAATGATAACCGCGTAGCGGGGGACCGTATTGTGCTCGAAGAATTGCAGAATGAAGTCCCGGATATGGACGTTTGCGAGCAGGTGGCCCAGGGCAGGCACCACGTCCGTGAAGCCATAGTAGATCGTGTTCGGGTGGTGCCGTGGCAGCCATATCAGCTCGTTTGCCGCCTTGGCGAAGTCACGGGTGGGTTCGCCCGTTTCCCGGTCCACCATACTCCACTCCAGCCGCGTGGGTGCCAGCTCACCGTCTTCCCTGGGGTTGTAGGGTTCCGGCTTGCCGCTTGTGGGGTCTTTCCGCCGGGGGTTGACCACCTTTTCCCCAAAGGGCTGATAGTAGATGTACTTCGACGGGCCTGCCAGCTCCACGAACCCCTTGAAGCCCCTCAAGGCCCGCACACGTGAGGCAGGCACGTGGGATAGCTTGCGGACCTTCATATCCTTGCTTCGCACCACCTCCAAGGCCGCCCAGCCCACGCCCTCGTGATCCAGCCCGGCACGCTCCAGCACGCCGTCAAATCCAATCAGGGAATTGCAGTCCGCTATGAATTCGCGGATGGCCTTTTTCTCGTTTGCGATCTGGGTCTTTTCCGCGTCCGTGGCGTCCGTGGGGTCCCACTCCATGCCATCCTTGGCCTCCGTGGGCTCCAGGGTGTAGGGCCGCCCCACCGCGTCCGTCATCTTGGCCCGGCAGCAACGGAAGTGAGTTTCGTCCACCTCCATGAAACTGGATAGCAGCTCAGGCGGGTACGGTGGCTCCACGACCTTGACGGTTTGCAGGCCGTCCATCTCAGGCCGCCCCAGCTCCGCGTCGCTTTGCGTGCTACCCGTGACCATCTTGGCCACGTCCATCAGCCCCGTGTTCGCCACCTCCCGGTGGATGCGATCCGGGTCCACGCCCCGCATGGAGCACTGACGCAGCACCTCCTTCACGATCTGGTCGCTGGAAATAGCAGTGCCGTCTTCCGTGATGTAGCACTCGCTGATTTCCACCTCCCCGTCTTCGTCGTCCGGGGTGGCGAACTGGGCCAGCACCTTCGCAAGAGTGCTTTCCGGGTCCGCCACGTCCACGTCCTCCTCCGGGACCATGCTTGCCAGGGCATCCTTCACGGCCTCCTCGTCTTCGCCAAGGTCCACGTCCTTGCCTTCGACAACCGCTTGGATTTTGCCACAGATACGCCGGGCCGCGTCCAGGGAATGCCCCTTGCGTCGCTGGGCACGGACGCACGCCTCAAAGTTTCGGAAACCTGCAAAGGGCATGATTGTTCTCCTTTGTGGGCCGCACACGTGTGCGGGTGTCAGGCGGGTTGCCGCCCCCGCTGGAACGCCCGCCAATCGTTGTTCGGGATTAGTGCCATCCCCTTGATGGAGTGGCGGTAGACGTACATCCAAGCACGCCCGCCGTCCTCAAGCTCCACGTCCGTTCGCAGGTATAGCTCCGGGTGGCCTTCCAGCACGTCCAGGTCATCCCGCACGTTGTCAGCCACCTCGTACAGCTCACCCACCACCGCCGCACCGCCCGGCACGCATCCAGGGAAGTGGGGGTTCACGTGGGCCATAGTCCATTCGGGTTTCGTTCTGGCAGGCCCCAGGGCAGTCGCCCCGAAATCCTGCATCAGAACCGGATGATTGTACTCTCCTTCTAGGAGGCTCCCATACACAAAGAGCCGCATCTTGTCTAGTCCTTTGCAAGTAGTTCTGGTCGCGTGCCCGGTTGCACCACCGCCTTCAAGGGCACGCCGACGACTGGGGTATACCGCACGGGTGGCAAGCCCAAAGGCTCCCGCACCTCGTTCACGATCACGTCGGACACGTACAGCCCCACAATCTGCTCGTCCGTCAGCTTGTCCGGGTTCTTGGCGTGGGGCTTTTCCCTGGGGGCCACGCTCCGAAGGTAGTCGATGCAGTGCTGGCGGAACCCCGCGTTGCCCTCTTGGAAGGCCATGTCCTCCAGGATAACGAATTCCGCACAGCACTTCCAGCACGATCCGCAACGGTTCGGCAGTAGTCGCACACCGTACTTCCGCTCGTTTGCCTCCCTCCAGACCTTCTTTTGCCAGGGCAGGGCGAAGCACCCCTTCACGAACGGAATGCTTGTGGGTGAGTGCTGGACCAGGATGCGGTAGCTGTCCGTCACGTGTCGGAGGAACCAGTGGTAGCGGAACGCCGGATAGCTGGCCTCAAAGAACGGTTGCATGGCCTTCAGCAGTTCCACCGCGTCCGTCAGGTTGTAGCGGGGCTGGCAGGTGAGCAGGGTGTCCGTAGACACGTCCCCCAGGCTGTAGTTCGCAATTCCCTGGGGTGCCCCCCACTGAACCATCGCCGCGACAATGAACTGGTTCTTCACGTAGTTTTCCGGGTACTCCAACTTCCCCGCCAGCTTGACCGTTCGGACCACCATAGGAAGGCCGCAACGTCGGGCCATACGGGCCGCGTACTGGCGTTCGTCAGGTGCCCCCCGGTTGATACCCGCCACGTGGAAGGCCGTGACATCGTAGCCCTGGGCACGTGCCTCAAGGAGGGCCGCAAGGCTGTCCTTCCCACCGCTGAACCCTACGACCAGCCGCTTGCCGGTTGCCCCGTTGCCCACCCGCTCCACTGGGGTCGGGTCCTGGATTTCGTACTCCCCGCCGTGGACCTTGTATACCACGTCCAGCATCGGCCGCACGGTGTCGGGCAGGCCAGCCCACCGCCGGGGCAGCACGTACCGCGAGCAGCCCGTGTAAACCTGGGCCATCGTCCGGGTGAAATACCCCCACTCCATGTCGGTCTTTGTCAGGCTCAATGCCACTACGCCACCTCTATCGCGTCCAGCACGCTTTCTTCCAGTAGGTCCGCCGCCAGCATATCATAAGTGTCGGCGTGACGGTGGTGGTCCAGCCCCTTGCTCCACTCATACCGACTGTTCCCCCGCGTGTCCTCAACAATCTGCCGCACCGGGTTCGTCATTTCCAGCACGTAGGCCCCGCCCAGGGCCATCGGGTAGTTCTCTGGCAGCACGTTCTTCCGCCGCCGCAACTGGGCAAAGCTCCGGTCCAGGGCCTCCGTCCGGTCCACGTTGATGATCCGATCCGTTGTGTCGTACACCCGCCGCCGGTCGGTGCCTTCGCCCCGGTAGCGACACAGCCACACGTCGCAAGGGGCCTGCTCTTGGAAGTCCTGGGCCACCGTGATCTCGGGCATGGAGTCCATGACCGCCTTTTCCACGTTGTAGCGTTCGCACAAGTCCAGCAAGTCGTCCAGGTGCTTCACCTTGCCCAGGTACACCGCCTTCCGCTTCCGGCCCTCCGCGAAACTGATCCGCACGTCAAAGTTCGCCCCCACGTCCACGCCCATACTACACGGGCCGTCGTGGTAGCCGCCCTTCACGTGGGCCTCGTCGTCGCCCCGGATGGTGAATTCGTACCCCGGCTCAATACACTGGTCCATCAGGCTTTCCGTCACCCGGTTGCCCACCGCCGTGAAGGGCAGTCCGAGGTCGGAGTTGAAGAATTGCTGCAAGGCCGCCGGGTCGTTGATGGCCCGGGCAAACCGCTCCCACATCCCCGCCACCGCGTTGAACATGGAGCAGAGCATCGAAATATGGTAGCCCTCGAACCGCTCAATCTCTGGGCGTTTGGGCAGCCATACACCTTCCGGGCTGGCACGTAGTAGTTCCCCACCATCGCACGCCGGGCACATCGCCCGCACGTCCCTCCGGCACCCCGGCTCCCAGCCGCCGTCCAGTAGCCGGTAATCCACCACGTTGCCCTCGTGGTCCGTGATCTCTTTCACCACGGCGGCAAACCAGTCCAGCTCCACCCGCTCCCCGCACTTGCCGCAAGGCACCCACCATTCCCGGCCGTCCGACATATTGAACAGCCGGTTGATCCCACGGTTCTGGAGCTTGGGGTTGCCGATGTACCGCTTGAACTGATACTTGCTGGCACGTAGCCGGTCCAGGGCGTAGTTCACGTTCTCAGCGTCACACTCGTCCACCTCCTCCACGTACAGAATGTCGGCCGGGAATTCCTTGAAGTCGCTGAGCACGTTGCTGCCCACGTACTTCACCACACCGGGGCCAAAGTTCTTCAGGGCCACGCTGTCGAAAAAGCCCTCACCGATGATCCGTTTGTACTCCGGCACCCGCTCCACGCAACGGTTGACACGGTTCTGGACGTAGGTGGTACGGGCCTCGAACTTTGGCACCACAAAGAACACGGACAGCCCGATGTAGCTGGCCGCGAAGTGGTCCACAATAGCCCACTCCGACTTCAAGGATTGGACGCTGCCCTGGAGGGCTATTTCCGGGGCGAGGGAATTGTAGAGGGCCTGGATATGAGGCGAGTGGGCGAAGTCCATCGGCTCGCCCTTTGTGTTCCGGTGGTGCTTTGTGGCAAACCGGGCACGGGCCTCGCGTAGCTGGAGCAGCTTTTCCGCCACCTCTAGCTCGCGGTGCTCGCAGGCTGCCAGCATCTCGGATGCCGTGATCCCTGCCATACCGCTCCTCCTAGCTCCCAGGCTTGTCGGTGGTGCCGCCCACCGGCCGGAACCGGCCGATCAGTCTTTCCACCTCTGCCTGAACTTCGTCCCGGCTCCGCTCGTGGGCCTCCTTTTCCACCGGCTTGCCGTCGTCGCCCTTGGGGGTGTGATAGAGCTTGCTGGGGTCCTTGGGGATGAGCCCCGCGTCCGCCATGATGCGGGCCTGCTCAATCCGGCACTTGACCGCCAACTGGAGAAAGCGATGCTTGGCCAGCTTCACCGCCTCAAAGTCGTTCGGCGTGTGGACCTTGCCGGTACGGGGGTCCACAAGGGACCCGTCGAATTGCACCTGGGCCGCCTCATACCGGCACTGGTCTTCGTAGGTGCTCAGGCAGCACAGATGCTCCACTAGGGCGTTCATGCCAGTCTGCCCTTCGTAGTGCCGCACCGCCTCCTCAGTCAGGTCCGCCAGCCACCGCCAAACCGTGGTCCGGTCCACCCGGAACTCCCGGGCAATCGTGGCGATGGGGATACCGCGTTGCCGGTACTCCCAAGCAAGATTTCGCTTCTCCTCGACAGGCAGCCCAGACAGGTCCCGCCGGGCCGCCGCCGCTTCACGTGCTTCGGCTCCACCGTCATCACGTGAGGGCGTAGCGGGACCGGGGGCCGGGGTCTTATCCAGGTCCTCCAGAATACCCGCAAGGGTTCGGGGTGTCTTAGGTTCTCCAGCCATCCTAGCCTCCTGTCTGGTTTGGGCTCTATCTACCCGGCATCATCGTATCACGCCGGGCAGCCGCCGTCAATACAGAAGGCCCGCACACGTGTGCGGTTCACTGGGGACCCGTTAGCACGTCAGAGGGGGGTGTGAACTTGCCGTCCAGCACCCGGGCAAGGGTTTCCGTCATCATGTCCTGCCCCACCGTGTCCCGTGGCAGCCGCACAAAGTAGAACCGCCCCGGGAACTCTGTAGCCGTAAGAAAGGCCCGCACGCTCTGCTCCAGCCCCACCTTGCTCATCCGGTAGGCCAAACAGTCATCAGGGTACGGGCCGGGGTCCAGAAAAAAGATGGCCGGGGCACGGGGCTTCAGCACCCCGTAGCGTGCCATATAGCTGACCAGAAGGATGGGGGAAAAGAGGTTGACCGTGTAGTGCTCCTGGAGGTCGAACACGTTCACAAGGCTGGGCAGTTTCTTTTCCGCCCGCCGCGTGCAAACCACCACCCCGTCAAACCGCACCTCCTCGGCAACCCACTGGGACATCATGGCGACCGCCGCCTGGGGTTCCAGGAAGTCCACCATGTTCCACCGCCGCAAGATACCACCCTCGTCGTGCTCCAGGTCGCCAAACCCGGGGCCGGGGGTACGTTGCATCGTCTGAACGTCGTGGCCCTTCCCTTGCAGGGTGTTCGCCAGCATCAGGCCGAACCCACTAGATGCCCCAGCAACCAGAAACCGCATGGCTCACGCTCCTTCGTTGTTCCCGTTGTCAAACCTGGGGGGCTTGGGGATCGGGCCGCCGGGCAACTGTATCCGAGGGGCCTCCTTGGCCTTCTTTTCTGCCGCCCGCTTGACTTGAACCGCCGTTTCCGCACACGTGGCAGCCGTCCGCTCTGCCACCCGTTCCGCCATGCCCACCGGCACCTCCTCCAACCCCTCCAACTCCTCGTAGAGGGCTCCCACAAGGGCCAAGAGCATGATATGGTCCCGCCGCAAACCGAGCAGGGCTTGCCGGGTCTGGGCAAGGTGCTCCACGTAGCTTTCCGGGTGAACCCCGTGCTTGGTCATGCCGACCGTGAACTTGCCCTCCGCCGCCTGCAAGGCCGCAAGCACCTGAGCAGCCGCCGCCTTTACTCTTTCGTCGCTCCACGCTTTCATGTCATGCCTCCACAGCGTCAGAAGTATCCCCCAGGCCCACGTGACAGCCGAAGGGTAGAACGCCGGTTTCCTTGTCCGGCCGTAGTAGTATCCGCCGTTGCTCCTCCTCCGTAGCGTCCCACAGTGCCAGCCGTGTCGCTTTGTCTCCTATCGGGTCCCAGTATACCGCCGGGAGGACTGGCGTGGGAACCTGGGCCACCACACGGGACGCAAGGTGCGGTCCTAGCGAAAACCTATCGCCCGCACGGTAGTCCCCAGCCCGCACGATCTGGAGCCACTTATCAATCATGGGATGCCCAGGCGTAGCCCCCATCGCAAACGTCGTGACCGGGTGCCACCGGCTCCCAGACACAAACCCACCCAAGAGCCTCAAGTCGTCCACCGGCCGCACGAAAATCATGTCCGTGTCAAAGTGGAACCCGCCCCGGGTCCAGAGCAGCCACAGCCGCCACACGTCCGTCTGATTTGACCGCTTGCCCCCGGCCGCCGCCTCCTCCACTAGGGCCTCTGGCATGTCCCCAGGGTAGTCCCGACACACCTCCACCTTCCAGCCTGGATGCAGCCGCCGAAACTGATCGACAGCCGCGTGCTCCCGGGCAGGCATAGAACACCCGATCCAGATGAACCGGGCAACGCGAGGGATCAATTCAACCTCCACGGGGCAGCTCCACTTCAAAGTATTCTTCGCACGCCCGCACCACCCGGGTCCGGTGCTCATTGTGGTTTGGGTCCCCCAGGCTGATGGCGTTCTGGTTCGGGAGCCCTCTGTGCGGTAGCACGTGGGCCACGTTCTGCCGCCTAGTCTGGGCGTAGGTGCAAACGCTCAGCACAATGTCTTCCCCGTTGCCCACCGTAACGGGCCGGGGCCGTATGTCCTCCAGGGCGTGCTCATGCCGCCCCGCCTCCACAGCCGCCGCCTTGCTGACCATGACGGAACGGGTGACTAGGATAGGAACCGGGCCGTGTCTGTCCTCCCAACTGTAGGCCCCATCCACCCGCAACCGCCGCCCGAACAGGCCGTGAACCACCTGGGGGTCTTCCTGCCACTTGGCCAGCAACTCCGTGATGGAACTGGCAGGCACCAGAAGGTCGTCGTCCTGATAATACACCACCGGGTTCCGGGCCAGCACCGCCGCCGCGTAGCGAGCAAAGACCGTGAAATTGTAGGTGCTGTCCAGCACCTTGACCTTCGGAGGCAGCTTGCCCGCCAGCTTCACGTTCGCGTTCTGGTTCCACAGTATGATCTCCCCGATGGAACCGCACTTGCACAGCTCCGGGATGATCCGGTTCACCACGTTCTTCACCCGCTTCCAGCTCAGTAGAATTGCCGTGGCCTGCATCATTCCCTCCAGCTTTCCGTGTCGTACCCGTAGGCCGCGAAGTCCGGGGCCGCGTACTGGGCCACCTGCCCCGCCAATTCCTCGTCGTACTGGCCCCGCCAGTCTCCCAGCATGGCCTTATTCCGCCGATATAGGGACAGGCTTGCCCCTGTCAGCCGCTTCAGCTCTGCCTCCATACAAACAGGCATCTCCTCAAAGGGCAGCCACAGCACACCGACAAGGGCCTTTGTCAGGGTGGCCAAAGGTAGGTCCCAAGGCTCCCCAGGCCGGTCCAGCTTCCCGGATACGTGGGCCAGCACGTACTCCCGGAAGGTCATTCGCTTGACCCGCCGCTTCAGTGGGTGGGCCGGGCTGTTCTTCTGGGCGTAGCAGTAGAGGGAGTATTCCCGGGCGTAGGGGTTCCGGTGGACCGCCAGCTTCTTGAACCGACGAAAGGCCCGGGGCACTTCCACGTCATGCCGCTTGCCGCACCGCACCGCCCCAGGCAGCTTCTCCAGCAACGTGGCTTCCGTGGCCACGCTGCCCGTCCGCTTCATGCCCAGGTACACAAACCGCCACCGCACGCTGACAATCACTAGAACTGCCTCCCGTGCTTGTATGGCCTGCCCTCGTTGACCTCCATCTTGGCCAGCATGGCCTCGGGCACCCGGAGCCGGTACTGCCCCGCGTAGTCCAGGACGCGGATCACAAGGTCCGCCAGCTCCTCCTCCTCTTGCGTAAAGCCCTCGACCTTTTCCGCCAGTGGGTTGCCGTCCCGGGCACCCTCCAGGACCTCCGACAGCTCGCTATGGCAAAGGGCCAGCTTCAGCCCCTTCACCGCATCCGTGTCCGGGTCCTCAAAATCCCAGAACCCCTTGCCCACTGCCCAGGCGTGTATCGCCTCAGTCAGCGTCCGGCCCGCCCGGCAGAAATCCAGGCTGACGCTTTGGCCCGCCCGCCGGTACACCGGGTCCGGTGTCTCCCGTTCGACGATTTCCATGTCGTCCCGGCTCACCCCGGCCTTCACTAGCGTATTGCAGCCGCCGTTCGTGTGCCACCGCTGGGCTTCCCAGTGACTAGGAAAGCCCCCCGCCAAGACCCTGCCCGTACTCTTTTCCGCCCAGGCGTATGTCCGCATCAGTCACCTCCAGAAAAAAGGCCCAGTCGGGTCGCCCCGCTGGGCCGTGGTGAAAATACCCGGAACCCCGGGTACGGGGGCACGCCCCGGGGTCCGGGTTTGCAGTGGAAGGCATGTCCCTCGGGTCAATCCCGAGCCGGAGCCTCCCGAACCACTACTGACCCCCGACGCGGTAGGTGTGGCTCCATC